>Ga0098054_1000561_pt1 | contig 22114 bp, 22 predicted proteins | sample 16_taG_FD_75048 | JGI IMG/M metagenome (GOLD analysis project Ga0098054, IMG submission 75048) | Marine viral communities from the Subarctic Pacific Ocean - 16_ETSP_OMZ_AT15313 metaG | ecosystem: Environmental > Aquatic > Marine > Oceanic | place: Pacific Ocean | collected 2015-01-18
CAACTAGTTCAACGTTAAAGGATGTGTAATGAGATACAGTGAACTCTTAGAGTATAAACGCGACATAACTGCTAATAATTTAGGCGAAAAGTTTTTAGAAAAACTTACGAATAAGGATTCAAGTGTAGATAATGAAAGTATTGATATGGATAATCCAACAGAAGCCATACACATGTACCTTAGTAAAGTTGAACAAGCAGACCCTACGCCGAACAAACAATACACCGTGTGGTTAACTAGGCGTTACATAGATGATTCAATTACATTGTTCGAAGATGTACTAAGTACATGGGCAGATTTATTATACGAGTACCACCAATTGAAGATTCGCAGAAAGATACCCTCTGATTTAATGGATATTAATAAATTTAAATCAAGAGAAAGTTTAAACAAGTTTTTCAACAGTATTCGTGAAATATTAATATCCGATGTCACGAATAAGAAAGAAGAAATTCAAAAAGGCAATGCTAAAGAAATATTCAACAACAGTGAAGTAAGAATCATCATCCCAAATGACGAAAAGGCGGCATGTTATTACGGACAAGGTACGCAGTGGTGTACCTCTGCAAAAAATAATAATATGTTTGATTCGTATGATTGGCCACTGTTTATACTAATTCCAAAACAACCAACTCACGAAGGTGAGAAGTACCAAGTTCAAGTAACCAGCGGCGATTGGATGGATGAAACAGATTCTCCTGTTAGTATAATTGATATTGCTGGCAGATTTCCAACAGTAAATCTTAAAGAAGTGTTCGGCAAATATGACAGAAACGCGTGGTACCTTACTGATTATATGTCTTGGTACGACACTGTAGAAATATTCGATGCTATGATTAAACTCATTATTAGTAATGAGCAATACATTATAGAAAATTATGTAGATACCTCTCGTGACAAAAGTGCTGTTGCTGATTTTAAACAATTAATCAAAGATATGAAAGGGTGGAATGCAGAAAGTCTCTCCGAATCAGTTACTGAAATGATGGATTCCCAACGAGAAAGACTAGTTGATAATGGTGGGTTCACGATGATGGCGTACGAATACCCCGATGCACTTGGTGTGTGGATATGCGAATCAACAGGAGCCGGATACGACTTGTTTGATTATATCGTCGACACCATGTCAGTGGAATTAGTTGATAACGTCCCTACGTTTAAACAACACCAATCCTAACATATTCAAAAATCCTTAACATAGTACAACTAGTTCAACATTGAAGGATGTGTAATGCAAAAAGTTATATTAAGTAATGCGTAAATAAATATATATATACTTATACGTACACTATTTTTAATATTATGAATATACTAACTAATTTTCTTAAATCGAGATATGACAGGACAATTCCTTACACATATCACGCAAAGCGACAAGTATTCCAAGGCGACGACGAAATAACAATTGATTGGATTAGCGATACACTTTGTGGATTGTGCAATTTTCTTAAAAAGAAAAAAGAAGACCCAACAGAAATTATCATTTACGAATGTTTTCATGACAACAAGAAACATAAAAACAAAGAAGTAGTAATACCGCCTGAGGTTTATTGCAATGAAAATAAATGGAAACCTAAAAAGGAATTGTGTGCGGCACATCAACGTTACGGTACTCCTGGATCCGAAGGTGATTGTAAATTTATGAACAAAAATCAAAAAACAATCACCTGCAACTAAAAACTTAAAAATCCTTAACATATGTTAAGAAACCCATAGAAATAGTAAGGTTTATTTTCGGCACCTATGTAATACGAATAAGTACAAAGGAATATACATTAACAACTATAAGGATTTCTCACTATGAAAATAGATTTACAACAAGCACAAAAAGATACTGAGCTATGGCTTAAAAACTCGATCGAAGTTCCAACACCATCAATGAATGGCATGGCTGTTTGTCCATACGCAAAGCACGCAAGAACAAATCAAAAGATTACGTTTAGATTAGGAGTACATCCTTACGAAGACTTAGTAGAACACGCTAAAGTTGGAAACCAGGGGTACGATGTATTTATGTATGTTTATGATCCATCAAAATGGGATCCTCAAGTATTTCACGATATGGTGTACTTAGCAAATGACGGGGACTTAGCACAAGTTGATTTAATATCACTACCTGACCACCCGTATGAACACGAAAGCATTAATGGTATTGTTTGCAATCAAGGAAAATATGCATTTAATATGATTGCACCACTTAATGCACTTAACGAGGCGTCTGCTAAGTTGTACAAAGCAGGATATTACGACAATTTCAAAAATGTTAGCGAAGACTACATGACTGCTTTGTTTAGAGGACGTGTAGATCCACGCAAACAAAAAAAGAATGACAGCAAAGAAAACGTTACTTTAAACCTCGAACCAACAAGCGACTAATACGAGAAACTTTTATTTCCAAACGAAAAATAAACCAAACTTTTCCTTAACATAGGTTAAGAAACCCACTACTTTAATAAGGTTATTTTAACCATTACTTTAGAATCGGTATCTACACTGTACAAACTTAGTACAGTGTAGTTATACTGCTCAACTAACCTATCGTTAGGTTACAACGTGTTCATCTAGAATACAACTTTATAATTTTTTTAGGAGGAAAGTGGATTTTTAAATAAGCGACAATAGTTAATATTATATTAATGGGATTGATGATGATTTTTATGGTTGCTTTGGCATTCGTAATTTTTTTATCCTTAGTTGCCACTAAAAATATTATTATTAATTTTTTTAATACAAATACAAATAGGAATAATATGAAACAAGATAAAGAATTCAAAGGTACGGTAGCACACATGCTTCTTAGTAAGAAGTATTGGTTTGCGCACTTTTGGGTAGTATCGGTTATCTCAATAATGGGATTACTATATATGGGCGGTGCCACATATATGGGAGCACCTCCAGTGCCGGACTACAAAAACGCAAATGGAGAAATGGTATTCTCATCTGATGAGATTATGAAAGGGCAAGAGTTATTCCACTTACGTGGTTTAATGAATTATGGTTCATTCTGGGGCGATGGTGCTGAACGAGGTCCAGACTTTACAGCAGAAGCACTTCATGCAACAACAGTTGCAATGAAAGGGTACTATGCAGAACAGTTGAAACCAGGTTCAGTAACACAAGACGACAAGTTAAGAAAGTGGCGTTTTGATATTGAAGAATATGATAAAGGGGCAATCGAAGCACAAGTTGCTAAAGAACTACATATAAACACGTATGACGAAGATACAAATACAGTAGTTCTTAATGATGCACAAGTGTTTAGTTTCGAGTACATTAATTGGTACTACACACAGATGTTTACAAACGCTGACCATCCCGAAGCATTTCATCCATTAAACTATATAACAGATGAAACACAATTAAGAGAGTTATCTGCTTTCTTCTTTTGGGGTGCTTGGACATCAGCGGCAGACAGACCAGGTGATGACTTTAGTTATACATCAAATTGGCCTTATGACCCTGCGGCAGGTAACGAACCGCCACCATCTCTAATGATGTGGAGTTTCCTTTCTATTGGTATCCTAATGGCAGGTATTATGATTGTACTTTATGTGTACGGTCAAATGCGTGAATTGCCAGGAAGTCCATTTAAACTAAATGCTACTGGTCAGTTATTAACAACACCAGACTTAGAAGCAGGGTACGTAAGACCTACACAAAAATCTACATATAAGTTTTTTGCAATTGCTATAGTCGCATTTGGATTACAAGTCGTGGCAGGTATTTTAGGTGCTATGGACTTTGCTAATCCATTTGCTCATCAACTAGCAGATGTATTACCATTTAATATCTTAAGAAGTTATCATACACTTCTACAGATTTATTGGTTCTTCCTAATGTGGGTTGGTTATACAATATTCTTCTTACCAAGATTATCCAAAGTTCCAAAAGGCCAAGGTACATTAATTAATATACTTTTCACTATTTGTGTTATTGTTGGTTTAGGCGGTGTATTTGGTGTTTATCTAGGTCAAGCAGGATACATGACAGGATGGGCGGCATATTGGTTCGGCTCACAAGGTTGGGAATTCATGGAACTTGGTAGATTCTGGCAAATGCTACTACTAGGTGGATTTACACTATGGATTTTTATTATCTACAGAGGGGTTAAACCTTGGATTACAAAGAAAACATTCTGGTCAGTGCCAGCATGGCTATTATGGGGTTCAGGAATTATGGTGTTCTTCTTATTCTTTGGATTGTTTGCTACTATCGACCAGAACTGGGCAATTGCAGACTTCTGGAGATGGATGGTAGTTCATATGTGGGTTGAAGTAACATTCGAAGTGTTTACTACAGTAATTGTTGGTTATATCTTAGTCCAAATGGGATTAGTATCAAGATCAATGGCAGAAAAGGTAATTTACCTTGCTGTTATTTTATTCCTTATTACTGCAACAGTTGGTGTGGCACATAACTTCTATTGGATTGCTAAACCAGAAGGTGTAATTGCAATGGGTAGTGTATTCTCTACATTACAAATATTGCCGTTGCTGTTACTAACGTTAGATGCATGGCAAATGCGCAAAGAAGGACACGGTGCATTTAAGAACCTTGCTAACGGAACACAAAACCATGTAATGGATGGTGTTTGGTTATTCATTCTAGCAGTTAACTTCTGGAACATTATGGGCGCAGGTGTACTTGGTTCACTAATTAACTTGCCTATTGTTAATTACTTTGAACACGCAACATACTTAACAGGAAACCACGCTCACGCGGCTATGTTCGGTGTTAAAGGTAATATTGCATTAGCTGGTATGTTATTTGTACTACAGCATTTAGTTAAACCAGAGTTCTGGAATCCGAAGTTAATTAAAACTGCGTTCTGGTCATTAAACCTTGGTATTGTTCTAATGATGTTCTTTGATTTATTCCCTGCTGGTTTGTATCAGTTTATGATTGTACTTGAAGATGGCTTCTGGTTAGCAAGAGCCCAGGAAACAATTACTGGAACTGTATTCCAAACATTAACTTACTTCCGTTCAATTGGTGGATTAGTATTTGTTGTTGGTGTTGTATCGTTAATTTGGTTCGTACTTACAAGAGGAACAAAACTTAAAGATGAAACAGGTAAATCAATTCAAACACAAAACTGGAATGATTTAGATAATGATTGGATTGACGAACAGCATGCTGTTGCAAACGGTGTCGAAGAAGAAGTGAATGAGTTATCTACTTTTGAACAAGCACTTATAAAACATAATAAAAAGGAGCAGTAAATGATTCAACGAGCAACAGTAATTATTGCATTTTTAATCTTAGTAGTACATGGTGTTAGTGTTAGTAACGCAAACGCAGGTTACTTCCCAGAAATACCAAGTGCTAAAAATGCAGGTACTGCTATCAATTCTTCGCTTAACTTACCAAGAGTTAAGCAGGAGTTGGTAACTCCGCCATTCTTACCAAAACATAATCAAGTGGCCGTAGGTGGGCCAAAGATTGTAGAGGTAACTATGGTGGTTGATGAACGTGAAATTGAGGTGGCACCTGGTGTGTTTACTCATGCATTCACGTTCAACGGCAGTGTTCCAGGTCCTATGATTGTTGTACACGAAGGGGATTACGTTGAACTAACGCTAATCAATTCTAGTGAAAATATGTTAACGCATAACATTGATTTTCATGCTTCAACTGGTGCAATGGGAGGAGGTTCTTTAACTGAAGTTGCTCCTGGCGAACAAGTTGTACTGAGATTCAAAGCAACAAAATCAGGGGTGTTTGTTTATCATTGTGCTCCAGGCGGAGCAATGGTTCCATGGCATGTTGTTAAGGGAATGAATGGTGCAATCTTAGTATTACCAAGAGAAGGCTTAACCGACAATAAAGGAGATGCAATCACATATGATAAAGCATACTATATTGGCGAACAAGACTTCTATCTTCCTAAAGACGAAGAAGGTGACTATAAACGCTATGACTTTGCTATTGAGGGCATGAATGATGAGTTGAAATTGATGAAACAATTAACACCAAGTCATATTGTATTCAATGGTGCGGTAGGTGCTTTAACAGGCGACAATGCATTAACTGCTAACGTAGGGGAAACAGTACTGTTTCTTCACTCACAAGCAAATCGCGCAACGTATCCACATTTAATTGGTGGCCACGGTGATTATGTTTGGGAACGTGGTAGTTTTGATAATGCTCCTCAAGTCAACTTAGAGAGTTGGGTTATTGGTGCAGGTTCTGCGGGCGCGGCTGTTTATACATTTAAACAACCAGGGCTGTATGCTTACGTGAACCACAATCTAATTGAAGCGATTCTATTAGGTGCCGCGGCTCATGTACAAGTTAAAGGCGAATGGAACGACGACTTAATGACAGTAGTTAAGGAAGTTGAGTAATGTGATTGTATCGTTATAAAATAACTATTAAGGGCTTTAATTAGCCCTTTTTTTATGACTAGTAAAAATGCATACTACACAAACAACATAAATACACACAATACAATTGCGAGTAGCACTATGCGACTTTTAGAAATAAAAACAATTAAACATATATCAGAACTTGGTGCTTTCTATCTTACGGAAGAAGCAGTTAATAGTTCTTGGATTGCTGACTTATCGTACGACGAAGATACCGGAAGTGTTATTATGACAACACTTAGTGGTAGTGAGTACGAAATACCAGAAGTACCTTACGAAGAATTTGAACAATGGGTTAGTGCTCCAAGTAAAGGTAAGCATTGGTGGTCGGATATTAAAGGAATTTACACCTAGGAATTAAAATGAAAATAACAGACTTTATTACGGAATCAAAAGTACTAGTAGAAACAAGAACTCCAAATCAAATCTTGATGGAGTTGAATGTTATTAACATTCCACAAATTGATAGTTACTTAAGCGACATTGCACGGAATTTACCAACTAAAGAAACACAAAAGTGGTTTACAACACGTGCTAAGAAATACTTAATTAACAGCGAAGAAGATAATGCTGTTATTACACACCTTAGTGGTAAAGCAGAGCCATGGATGAAACAACGTCAAAAAGAAGGCGTACAAATGTACACATTTAATCCATCACACGACTTAACTACTAAACTTGCGCATGTTGTTGATTGGGTACGTGCAATGAACGACACGACAACTGGTGCTAAAGCAAGCGATCAACAAAGCATAACACGTGCTAAAAAAGCATTAAAAGGTTTAAACAATACATCTATTGCACAAGCATTTGAGTTATCCAATCAATGGGTTCGTGATATGAACTCCGGTAAAGATGATTCTTATAAACGTGCAGAAGATGAAACAGGCTTAGTTCCTGTAATGGTACATGGTGAGTACAAGTGGTACAAACTAACAGACCAAGATTGCTTAGACAGAGAAGGTAAAGTAATGGGTCACTGTGTTGCTAGTTACGGTAGTGATGTTAAGTCAGGAAAAACAGTAATATACAGTTTGCGTGATAACAACAACTTTGCACACGCAACAGTCGAAATACAACGTGGAGAATTACATCAAGTAAAAGGTAAACGTAATGCACCGCCAGTTGAGAAGTATCAACGTGCTACTGTAGCATTATTAAACACATTAAATGTTCCGCCGACACGCAGTGGGTTAAGTGATATCGAAGGTATGGATTTCATGTACAACAAACACAACCACAAGTACGGCACAGTACAAGATGTTGGCGAAAAGTGGCACGACCAAGGAAATATAACAATTTGGTCAACGGGCGGCAAAGATGTAGATAGTCTTTCGTTACGTATTACGACAGGCGATAAAATAATATGTTCAATAGCCCAAGGCAGATATAATCGTGGCCTTGAATATAATCCTTCAAACGTTGAATTAATGAACTCTATCGAAGTTAAAGGTGCAAAATACAGCGACCCAACATATAAACTAGCAAAATTCATTACGCAAGTAATTCCACAAAGTTCAGGAACTGGAGAAATACATTTAAAAGGTGACCTTAGCAAATATATGGATACTACAGATGGCGGTATTCTAAAAATGCAGGAAGATTTAGGCAAAACTATATTTACTGACGGAGAGGATGTATTACAACTAATACAACCAAACCAACATTCAATAAAAAAAATTGATGCTGAAGCACTTGTTCATTTAAACAAAGGTGGAGTTGCTGGTTCCGCAAAATACAATATCGAAGATCAAAACATAGGCGATAGAAAAACCGTCGTTGGAACAGGATGGAGTGGCATTAATAGTAAATCACTTCCTATATTAACAAAGTACGTCAATACACTAAAAGCAAAAGATCGTCCTATTATTCAAGATGATGCTGTTTTTCAAAATCCAAAAACATTTGAAGCAAGTACAAATTATTCAGAAACAGCAGAAAAAATTGCTGTATCTAAATCAGGAAATATCGGTTGGTACAAGATTATTAACTCAAGTACAGCACAAAACGATAACGGGCGTAGGCGTGGGCGTGGGCGTTTTAATGTTAGTGATTTAAATGCAGATGCTGATAAAAAGCCAGAAGTTGCATACAGATATGTACTAATGAATGACAAACAAATCGTGGTAACAATTGGCGTAAACGAAGATGAGTCGAAACACAAGTTTGACATTTATTATAAAGATGGCATCAGGAGTTTAGACCAAAAACAAATAGAAGAAGTTACTGATGTATTTAATAAGTCGGGTTTAAATAAGTTCTATCCATTCACAGACAATGAAGTTGTTTCTATATTCGAGGCACAAGGACTGTACTTCTTACGTGAAAAACGTATGTTTACTACAGACCATAGTATTGCAGGTGAACAATTCCAACACGACGATAAAGATTTTAAAGCAATTAAAACACATAATCACTTAAATATTTATTACAAAGGTGCCGAAGTTGTTGTGTTTGATTTAGATAACGCGATTACTAGTCCTGGTATTAAAGCATTTAAACTCAAGAATAAATTGTTAATGCTCAATAATGCTAGGAAAATTGCAGACGTGTTAAACCATTACGATATACACAGGCAAGATCAAGGAAATTATAATGTTTCACGTGACACTAATAAAAAAATAGCACAAGCAGGACTAACATACAGTTATGACAACGGTTGGAAAGGTATGAAATCTGGTCCTAAACCAACAGAAGGACTACAAGGCGAAGCAATTAGAACTGTTGGTAAAAGCGAGTACGAAATACATAGTTTCAAACGTGATTTCTTAATACAAGACGCAAAAACACATGAACTAATAGCAACACTTAAAGGTTGGAAAGAAGTAGGCGACCCTACATTAATCATTAATACTGTAAAGATGGATAGTCAAACTTCCTCTGCGTATGACATAGTAGCAGATGCATTACAAGAACTATCACAAAAAGAAGACATTAGTATAAACATCAGAAGTGATTCATTTAAATATGAAGAAGAAGGTAATAAGTTCAACGATGCTGTAAGAGAACGTGGATATACTGGAACTGCTTATGGTGGATGGAATAAGATAGCAGACAAGTATCCACCGAAAATCATTTCAAAAGGTACCGGTGGAACATGGGTTAAAGAAGCATTTACTAAAGGTGCTGATCCTTCAATTAGAGACAGGAAGTCTTCAATACAATCTAGTTACAGCCGAGCACAAGATCCAGAAGATAAGGCTATTAAAAAATATGACGAATACAGTACATCGTTTAGTGACAATAAATACACGCTGTATAGTAGAAAAACTCCAGTTCTTAGAGTTGTGATTAAAAATGACGCATTACAAGTAGTGTATCGTATTACAGGATCAGAAGGTACTGCAGAAATACTTCATACTAAAGAAGCATTACTAAAGTACGCTAATCCTATTGGACGCTTACTACATAAACTAGAAGTTAGCGGCGGCGAATATTTAACCGACCATAAACTATATCTAGTTAAAGGTAAAATTAAAGACATCACAAAGAATCCAAAACTAGCAGGATTTACAGCAGGAGAAATTGTGTACGAGGACGGCCACAAATGGGAACAAGGTGGCAGTAGGTACAGAGCAAAGGAATGGACTTTATCGTTAACAACAGATGAAGGTAAAAAACTATCACTTATAAAAGCTACAATTGATGGAAACGGAATTAAAGACATTAGTTTTAGTGATCCAAAGGTTAGAAAATACACTAAGTTATACAGACCATTCTTAAATGACATTATGGATATTGTTGACCAATTATACGGAAGTGACTAATGCGATTTAAAGAACTAGTCGAAACATTAAACAAGGATATGTACTTACATGGTCAGTGTGGCGTGTTTGCTATTGCTCTTAGTAAAGTATCGGGTCTTCCTGTATATGGTACGTTTGAGCACGACGAGAATATAGATAAAGTTGCACTAGTACACGCATATGTTCGTTTGGACAACGATAACTTAATTGACATTAAAGGAACACGTAACAAAGATTGGGCATTACAAGAGTTTCCAGGATACGATACATGGGAACAAAAAGTATCATACGAAGATATTTTAAAGATAGGCGGCGGAGATATGAATGATGTTGAACGCATGATACCGCATGTTCAACAGTTATGGGATAGTGGCGAATTACACAAAGATGCGGACGAAGAATTATGAGATTTAAAGAACTACTAGAATACAAACGCGACATTACTACTGCTAACTTAGGAGAGCAGTTAGTTAAAGCAATTACGTCGGGTGCGCAAAGTTCAGTTGGTAATACTATCAGTAAATTAAGAGAAATTATACCAGGAATTGAAATTAGTTCAGACCGTGGCGATGAGAATGTATCCCAAATTATGGCGGCACTAGGTGCTCACATATACGAAGTATTACAGTTCTTTGAAGATGCAGACCCAACAACCAATAAACAATATACAGAATGGATTATTAGACGTTATATAGATGGTGGCATTCGATATTTAGAAGATGTAGACAGCACAGTAGCAGAGAACTTAGCAATATATCACGAACTTAAAACTCGTAGAATGTTGCCACCTGAATTAATGGATATCAATAAGTTCAAAGGTAGCACCGGTACAAATAGTATGATGCGTTTCTTCCGAGATGTATATAACATATACAGAGAACTTCCAGAGCAACAAGCAAAAATAGATAAAGGCGAAGTAGAACAAGTATACGAAGACGACGAAATAAGAATTGTACACCCCGAAGACCAAACTGCCGCTTGTTATTACGGACAAGGAACACGTTGGTGTACTGCTAGTACTAAATCAAGAAACTACTTTGATGACTATAACTCTGATGGACCATTGTATATTGTACTTCCAAAGAAGCCAAAATACAAAGGCGAGAAGTACCAACTACATTTTGAAGGTTTTTCGTTCATGAATGAAAATGACGAAACTGTAAATTTATACAGACTAACAAAAAGATTTCCACAAATACATAAGTTATTCCACGATAAAATAGTTGAAAATGGTCAAGAAGCCATGTACAGAGGAGAAGGCGGTGCTACTGCTTTATTAGCAGACCCAGAAACTTTAGAGAATTGGGAAGACATAGTAGAGAATGAAATTAAACCACGTGTATTAAAATGGATAGAAACTCCTGAGTCTGTTTACGATTGGTTAGGTTTAAAACGGTTTGAACAACGTGCTAAAGTATCAAGTACCACTAGTGTAAACAGAGATTGGTTAAGTTTAAAACGGTTTGAACAACGTGCTAAAGTATCAAGTACCACTAGTGCAGTAATTACTAAAGAAGAACAGTTTCTATTAAAGAAAAAGATAAAGTGGATAAACAAAATTGCTGAACATATTTCAGAAAACAAAGACCAAGTAATGTCAGTAATTGACAGAACTATTGGCGACTTAGATGAAGTTAATCAATCGTTAAGTAAACTTAGTGGCGGATTGCCTAACAAAGCAATGACTGCTATTCCTACAATGTATCCTGGCACAGACACAATGGAAACTGATATCGGCGATAGATATGTTTCTAGTAATATTAGAATTCAATTTACAAAAGAAATTTGGAGTGAACTTGCATTATTAATAAGCCCGTACTTTAACGACTCGTTTGAGTTTATGTTAGAAAACTAATTTGTGCTTTCGACTGTTGCTTTGTGAACTTCGTTATCTAACCAATATTCATCTACACTCTTTATATATTTTTTATTAGCATTGGTATCTCCTAAAATAGCATCAACTTTATTGCTGTTCAACGTAGGGAATCCATACAAGTTACATATGTAATTCATGTACTTAGCCTTGTGCATTACTAATGATTCATGTGACAAATAATGCAATGGTAAGTTTTGGTCGTAAAAATAACCAATGAACTTATCTAATGTTTCTTCGCCGCGTACACGCTTTTGTTGTGTTTTAAGAATATCGATATCTCTAGTAATTAATCCCAATTGTGGTTCAACACCTAATGAAACAGCAGTATTATAAAAGTCAAATATATGTGGTAGTGCTAAAGTTCCGTTCTTAACGTATGGAATCGACACAGATGTTACCCAATAGTCATAACCGTCAAAGTCACTTATTGTTAAGTCGCGTTTTCCTTGCCAAACTTCATTGAATGGTTCGTGGTGGTGCCCTTGCCAATAAGTACTAAGTAAACCTTTCCAACCGCCTATTTCATTGCTAGTAGCAAAACACTTAGAAAATAAATGATTTCCTGAACCTTGTGGTCCTGTTAATATGATTAATTTTTTCATAAAGTTATTTAGTAGAACGGCTCACAAACAACATAAATACACATAACTTAAACTTTATACGTACAAGCAATGAATTATACTAGACAAACAGACTTTACAGACCTAAGAGAAACTCTTAATAAATTAGACACGTTAAAAGAAAGCAAATTTAATGACGGATTTCCAGAAACATCAAAAGAAATACTAGAATTAATTAAGTACGCAGAAGAACAAGGCGATACAGCAGAACTTGAAGAATTATATCATGCATTAGAACAACGCTTAAACGCAGAAGAATTAACTGAAGCAGTATTAACTGAAAAAGGTGTTTCTATTACTACATTAAATCGTTGGTCCAAGTACGCAAAAGACGTTGCGGATTACATGAGTAATCAATTAAGTGCAGGCGATACAGTACCTACTACAATGGATTCATTTTTAAAGAATTCTGGATTTAGCGATGATAAGAAGCAAGAAATTAAAGACGACCCGTACTACTTCAGCAATATTAAAAAAGTTGCACTAGCAGTTAATAACAATGACCTTAACTCACTAGGTAATACAGGTCCTAAATCAGAAATGGGAACTAGTTTTGGTGGCGGTAGTGATACAACTGTTACAGGCAGAGAACGTCAAATTAAATTAGACCCTGCGCTAAAGAGTTTACAAGGACTAGCAACTGAAAAAGAAAATTCAAAGGATACAGAAGCATTTTATTATCCACAAGCACCAGATGATATTGCGCCGTACCTACACGGCGCACAAGCAGACGACGGTGTGCCAATGAAGGGTGCATTGGATGCTGATGTTGCAGAACCAACGTGGGCAGGACAAACTGCTGATGAGATTAGAGCAGAGTTGGATTCAATTGGTTGGCCAGACCCATCAAGTGGCGAAGGACAAATTATGTCACATGATGATGCAATTAAAGGAACTGAGAAGCCCACAGTTGATACTGTAGCAACTGACCCCGCAGGTCAAACAATTACAGACCCAGAAGATGATACTCCATTAGATACAATGGATTGGGATATGGATGACATTGACCAACAATTTAAAGACTTGGATGCAGAGTACGCAACCGATGAAAAAGCAAAAGTAGATGCTAAGGCAAAAGCAGACCTTAGAAAAGAAGTACAACAAGACATCGACATGGAGAAAGAAATTGAACAAGATGGTTCACGTGACCAATGGGCAACAAACTTTAGTGCTATGTCAGACGAAGAATTTAAGAATGTAAATTACCAAACTTTAATTAAAAAGTACGGCGACAATGCATTAGATGGTTACTTAGATAGTAAGTTTGACAGAAAAGATAATGCGTATGTAAACGCAGTAGATGCTGAAATTAAGGACTTAAACAAATCTATGGACACAGATACAACAGTATCAACAGCAGAACCCAAAGTAACTACTACTGAACCAAAAGCAGATGTTAACTACGGTGCTATGTCAGATAAAGACTACGATGCAGAGTACGATAAAGAAATGGAAAAAATCGTGGCAAAGGGTTATAACCCAACTGCAGATGATTTTGATGAGAAAGTATTCGACGATGATATGTGGAAGCAACTAGGACAACTAGATGCTAAACGTGCAGAGCAAAAGAAAGATATTCAAGTTGACAAGCGTATGGATTGGGATATGCGTAGAGCAGTCGACCAATTTGCTAAACTAGATAAAGAAGTGCTAGACCGAGAAGCAAAAGCAAAAGAACAAAAAGAAAAAGCATACATGGACCGCCAAATGCGCGATGCTGATAAGCAATTTGATAATCTTGACAAAGAGTACGCCAAAGACAATCCTGAAGGTTTCGATAAAGTTAGTTCACAAGCAGGTAAAGCATGGGATGAAATTAAGAAAACAGGCGCAGAACTTGCTGACTACACAGGTGCTGACGATGCAGTAGATACTATTTCTAAAGGCGCTAGTGATGCTTATGATTACGCAACTAAGGGCGAGTTAGAAAAGGATGTTAATAAAATATCTGATTACGTTACTAAAGGTGACATTAATAAAGATGCTTCGCGTTTCAAGAAGTACATGCAAAGTGGAGAAATGTCTAAAGATGCTAAGGCAAAAGGTAAAGAACATAAAGCATATGTCGACAAAAAAGCAGGCGAAGTTAGTGACTACTTTACAGGTGGTGAGTTTGGCAAGGATGTAGACGACGCTAGTGATTGGATTGGCAATCAATGGAACAGTATGTTTGGTGATAAAAAGAAGTAATTCTTTCTAAAACATAAAAATACAAAGGGCTGTTTATACAGCCTTTTTTTATGATAAATATTACAATGGAAAAACATTTTGTAAAAGTATTATTTGATTTACACTGTGATTGGGAGGGCTTTCCGCCTGATTACAGAGTGTACGTTAACGACGAATTATTTTGCGAACGTACGTACAAATGGAAAGATCCTGTATACTTAACAGAAATATTACAAGTAGAAGCAGTTCCTGGACAATATAGATTTACATTAGAGAAGGTTGGGCCACAGATAAGTACATTTGATATACAAGATACACGTATTGCTTATGGACCAGGAAAGATTATAGATAAACATACGTTTGAAATACTAGGGGAGTAAATGGGCGAACTTATAAAATTCGTACCCAAAAAGGTAAGAATGTGTCCAGATGATTGGACAACACCTTATAATCCAACACACAGAGAATTAAGATTAACAATTGATACATTAAGAGAATGTTATTACGATTGTTTAAAACAATTAAACATAGCAGGAATACAATCAGAAACAGAGTTAAGACAAAAGATTAGACAGATGGAATGTGTGTACATTGTACTAATGGATTATTACATAGTAGATTAATTATGAAAATAAATGAAGTAACGGCATCTAGCAAGTTGCCAACTATTACATTTTCAAAAGGTGAATTATTTCATATAGGCAAGATGGATAAATCATTGAAGCGTAATGACAGTTTAGAAGGTGCGGGTATTAGTGTTAGTACTCAACCGGATGCATGGCGTGGCATTGCACATTTACAAGGTGATGTATTTTCAGTACATAAAAACGGAAATAAATTTATTAATGCACATTTGTTATCAACACAGCAAGTAACACAAATACAAAATTGGGCAATAGAAGATAATTTAATCGAACCGTCGACTATTTACAGATATACGTTTACAGACGAAGACGGTGAAGAAATGTACACAGATTCAGTATCAAAGGATGAACTAATTAACGATTGGGAACCCAGTGAAGATGAAATTACTGTCATTGACAGTGGTATTAAGCCAACTGATAAATTAAAACAGTTGAGTATGAACGCAAACTTAGATGCTACAGATGTAATAAGTTATGTGATACCATTGTATGCTGAATATATTAATTACGATGGTGTATGGTGGGATGATGTATTAGATGTGCATGCATATAGCGCACCACGTGGAGTAATTACTCCATCTAAAATAAATGAATGGGAGTTTCGGAAAATAAAATGAAAATAAATGAAGTAACAAACAACAAAAGATTAGATGAGTTCTGGCCACAGTTAGCGGCAGGCGCTACAGCAATTGGAAAACTTGGTTCAAAATTATTTAAAAAGTCACCAAATAAAAGTAAAATTACTAAAAACGATAAAGCAGATTTTGATGAGTTACCATTACCAAAGAAAGTAACTGGTAAGGTACATACAGACCCAAAAATGGGCAACACTGCTAAGTGGAAAAAAGATAGTAATTTACATATTCAAGACATGGCTACTAAAGTCAGACAAGGAAACTAATACACGTTGAAAGCAATAAGTACAAAGGAATCAATATTTTTAATACTATTGATTCTAATTACAATTGGACTACATTATATGAGAGCAGAAGAATTTACAGAAGACCATCCAACAAACATTAACTACGACAAGGCGTACGATTCATTTGTAAGTGCTGAGATGCGTGGCGTTGATAAAGGAGATGACGGCAAAGGACATTACATACGTACTTACGGTGCTAATAAAAAGAACGACCCTGTTGGTTATAAGAAAGGTTCAAGTGCATATGGTCCAGCACAAATTAATAAAACAACTGCTAAAGACTACGCAACACGTTATCCAAAGCAGTTTAAAGATGTAAAAGATTACATGGACAAATACGATAAACAGGGTTCACAACAGTTAAAGTACGGCAGAGAACCTAATAAGCCTGGATACGATAAACGTTATGATTACGGTGGTGCAGGTGATTTATCGGGTTCTGAGCATCATGCACCTTACCAAAAGATGGCAAAAACCATGATGCATCAAATGGATAAAGAACTTAAATCAAAGAATCCAAAAGCAGATGTACATGATTTAATTAAAAGATGGCGTGGTAAAGATTACGACCAAGACCCTGATTACTACGATACATTCTTAAAAACGTATAATCAACAAAGGCAAAAGTAAAGCAATTGAATAATTTTTGGGCAATAACATAAAATGAATTTATTAGTGCCGGACTATAAAGACTTCGCTAAATTTGATAATATTAAATTTAGTGTCTCTTGTAGAAATAAACCAACAACAATGCCTATACGTGATTTTCTTAAATCTGAGTATGGGTTTTTACGCTACGACCAAATAGATACCGTATATGGATTTACTAAAGACTTAGTTCCATTATATGGCGGTCGCAGTTTTAAAAAGGATTTTGTATTATCCGATGATGATTTATCTAATATGTATGAAGATGGTATAGGTTTACGCTTACCATTATCAAACTCATTGGTAACATACGAAGATTATAAAGCATCAAAATCTTTTTTAAAACTACATCATAGAAAAGGCAATGATGTAATTGTCACTGTAAAGAAATTAGCAGAATGGATACGTAAAGATTTTCCATTGTACACCATTGATTGTTCTACTATTAAAAATTATAGGCCTAATCAAATCGACAATTCATTTAAAGATGGAGTGTATGATAACACTGTATTGTCTGCTAGGTTTAATCATGATCCAGATATAGCAAATATTAAGAATAAAGATAAAGTCATTGTCTTTGTTAATTCTAAATGCGGATGGACCTGTCAAACACCAACATGCTATATGCAAGTGTCACAACATAATAAGGGGTTGGATGAAACTTTTACTTGCTCGGAAAATGGTAGCACAAACAAAGTAATATTCGATTTAAAATATTATGTCGATTTAGGATTTTCACATTTTAAACTTACCCCTATAAATGAGAATGTTGGAATTACTTTAGATTTATTATGAAAGTAAAGCAATTGTAAAGCATAAATACCTGTAACATAAAAACAACAATGTATTATGAGATTTAAAGAATTAGTTGAAACAACATCCGCAGGCGGTATTGCAACAGTAGCAATGCCAATGGGTAGTGTTCAAAAAAGACGCAAAGAACAAAGCATTTACGAAGTTGACGGCTCTGAATTCAAGTACACGAATATCAAAAGTAAAGAAGATTACTACCGTATGAAGAAAGCATTGTTTGACATTTTAAAAGACCCAATGTCAATGTCAGACCCAGAAACTAAAGCAATTGTCCAACAGTACATTATTAAGTTAAATAACGAAGCAGAGTCATTAGGATATAGATAAGGCAAAGGATATGAATTTACAAGACTTATTTGAAAAATCAGAAGTAAATGATAACGAAGACGAGCAGTCAATTGATATTCGTGATCCTGCTACTAAATGGCTAGTTAAAAAAGCGCGTGCTAAGTACGCATATGCAGAAACAGACTTGGAAGCATTTGTACAGTTTATGCGTGACGAAGTTGATGCAGAGAAAGAGCGTATTCAATCAAACACAGACAATATTGATAAAGAACATGATATTAATATAACGCAACAAGACGATATTGACCATGAGCACAAAATGAATTTACACCAAGAAAAAGTGAATAATTCACAAGAAAGACATATTAAAGAGTTAGAAAAAGTTGTTGATAAATTTGATGATATTCGTAAAGACATGGATATGAAAATTAATAAATTAGACAAAGCGACATTACAACAATAGGACGTTATGGAAGGTTTAAATAGTTATTACGCATTACAAGATGCAAGAAAACAAGCAGAAAAAGAAGGCAAAGAATGGGACTCGTTGGGACAAGATGTCAAAGATGGGTACATTGCCAAAGAAATGAAAAAACGTGGGTACTCTAGAGGAGAATATATAGGACACGGTTCATATAAATGGGTTAAATAACCTTAGTTTACCAAGTTCGTTCTTTAGGTGCTTTCGAGCACCTATTTTTTTGACTACCTTGTTATAATACGTAAATATTTAATTAATTAACCAAGGAGGTTACGTATGTCATTAACATTTAATCCAGATCAAAAGAAAAAATTAGAAATGCTATTTAAAGAAGGTATTAGTGTGATGTCAGAAGTCGAAGTACTTAACGAAGGCTTATCAGACACAATTAAAGCAATTGCTGAAGAAATGGAAGTTAAACCTGCTGTACTAAAGAAAGCAGTACGCACAGCATACAAAGTGAACTTCCAACAAGCATCCGATGATTACGATACATTAGAAACTATCCTTGAAACAGTAGGTCGCACTGATTAATGTCATATGTTGATGCAATCTACAATGCTGATGCAGATAAAATATGTTTAACTGAGCGTGTAGATGGAAAACGTGTATTAACAGAGTTTAAACCTAAGTACGAATTTTATTACGATGATCCAGCAGGTAAATATAGAAATATTTACGGATCTACTGTAACCAAAATTAAAGCAAGAAATAAAGGCGAGTTTCGTAAAGAGGTCGCAATACACAAAGGACAAAAATTATTTGAAAGTGATATTAACGTCATTAATAAATGCTTAGAAGAAAACTACAAGGATAAAAACTCACCCAAACTTCACACAGTTTTCTTTGATATTGAAACGGACTTTCATCCCGAAAAGGGATTTAGTCCGCCTAGTGATCCGTTTAATAAGATCACTGCAGTATCTTTGTATTTAGACTGGTCTAAACAACTTATATGTCTTGCTATTCCACCCAAGTCAATGTCTATGGAATCAGCGAATGAAATTGCTAGTAAGTTTGACAATACTATTATGTTTGAAAAAGAAGAGGACATGTTAAATACGTTCTTGGATTTGATAGAGGATGGCGACATACTAAGTGGTTGGAACAGTGAAGGATTTGATATTCCGTACATGGTGAACCGTGTAACACGTGTATTAAGCAAAAACGACACACGACGTTTTTGTTTGTGGGATCAATTACCCCGAAAGAAAAAGTTTGAAAAATACGGCGCCGAACAAGAAACATTTGTCACATCTGGACGTATCCATTTAGACTATATGTTGTTGTACCAAAAGTACACATACCAGGAAATGCATTCATATGCGTTAGATGCAATTGCAGAACATGAACTAGGCGACAAAAAAGTATCATATAAAGGAACATTGGATCAGTTGTACAATCAAGACTTCGAAAAGTTTATTGACTACTCTAGACAAGATACATTACTACTTGCTAAACTTGACGAAAAACTTAAATTCTTGGATCTTGCTAACGAAATCGCACACGCAAATACAGTACTAATTCCACAAACAATGGGTTCAGTTGCAGTAACAGAACAAGCAATTATTAATGAATCGCACGAACGTGGGTTGGTTGTTCCTGATAAAGTTAGACATGAAAACGAAGATACACGAGCCGCGGGTGCTTATGTAGCACAACCCAAAATAGGAATACATAAATGGGTAGGCTCTGTTGATATTAATAGTCTGTATCCATCTGTAATTCGTGCATTAAACATGGCACCAGAAACAATTATTGGTCAAATACGCCCAGTCGAAACTGAGAAATATCTCAAAAGTAAAATGGCAGATTTTAGAAAAGACAACGGCAGAATGTATAAGGGAAGTTCCTTTGCTGGTGCTTGGGAAGGCCTATTCGGCACACTAGAATATACTGCAGTACTAGAGCAGAAGCCAGGGGTATCCGTAATTGTTGATTGGGTTAATGGCGACGAAACAGTGCATACAGTACGCGAGTTATACGAAATTGTATTTAATGCGAATAGTAATTGGTCATTAAGTGCAAATGGAACATTATTTACTTTGGAACGCGAAGGAATCATTCCAGGTCTACTTGAACGTTGGTATGCAGAACGTAAAGTAATGCAAGCCAAAAAACGCGAAGCAACTGAACCAGAGGATATTGCATTTTGGGATAAACGTCAGTTAGTTAAAAAGATTGGTCTTAACTCGTTGTACGGTGCGATTCTTAACCAACACTGTCGTTTCTTTGATAAACGTATTGGACAGTCAACAACACTAACAGGTCGTGCAATTGCAAAGCACATGGATGCATACGCAAACGAATGTATGACAGGCGAATACAATCATGTTGGTAAGTGCATTATATACGGCGACACAGATTCAGCGTATTTTACTGCTTGGCCAGTAATGGAAGAAGCAGTTAACAATGGCGCTGAATGGTCCAAAGATATTGCAACAGGTCTTTACGAAAGAATTGCAGATCAAATTAATGATAGTTTTCCAATCTATATGGAAACAGCACATAATGTTCCTAGACTTAAAGGCGAAATTATTAAGTGCGGACGAGAAGTAACAGGACTAAGTGGGTTGTTTATTAAGAAAAAACGTTATGCTATTATGGTATACGACAACGAAGGCACACGATATGATGTAGATAATAAGCCTGGAAAAATTAAAGCAATGGGTTTAGACCTTAAGCGAAGTGACACACCTGCAGTTGTGCAAGATTTCTTAAAGGACATTCTTGACGATTTGCTCACTAACAAAGACAAAGAATACATTGTTGAACACATTATTCAATTTAAAAAAGAGTTTTCAGATAGGCCTAGTTGGGAAAAAGGCACACCAAAACGTGTTAATAACTTAACAAAATACGCCGCATTACACAAAAAGGAAAAAACACAAAAAATTAACGTGACTATACCAGGTCATGTTAGAGCGGCCATTAACTGGAATCATTTAAGAAAAATGAACAGCGATAATTACAGCATGGAAATATCAGACGGTATGAAAACTGTTGTATGTAAACTTAAGAAAAATATGTTCGGCTTTACTAGTGTGGGGGTTCCAACAGACGAAAACAACATTCCGGATTGGTTTAAGGAATTGCCGTTTGACGACGACTTAATGGAAACTACAGTTGTTGATAACAAGGTCGAAAACTTATTAGGAGTACTAGAATGGGATTTGTTAAATAGAACAGACATTAAGAACACTTTTCAGCAATTATTTGATTTTAAATGAACGAACCATTAAGTTACTTAGTTAAGTATAAAAATTTAGTGGACGAGCAGTCTACTACTAAACAATACGATGACCTTAACGTAAAATTAAACAGTATATTAGAGATTGTTGATCGATCCAAATACACATGTACGAATGAAATAAGTTTACTCAACGATCAAGCAAAACTTATATTTACTGAAATGAAAAAGTTTGATACTTTATTAAGTGGACTTAAAGATACTCTAACAGATACATTGCGTAACGCAGAAACAGCATACAAGATACAGAGTTACAAAATGTACGAAGAAGGAATAAACAATGATTCCG
>Ga0098054_1000567_pt1 | contig 21876 bp, 40 predicted proteins | sample 16_taG_FD_75048 | JGI IMG/M metagenome (GOLD analysis project Ga0098054, IMG submission 75048) | Marine viral communities from the Subarctic Pacific Ocean - 16_ETSP_OMZ_AT15313 metaG | ecosystem: Environmental > Aquatic > Marine > Oceanic | place: Pacific Ocean | collected 2015-01-18
GACGGTGTACGCTCCGCATTCAGCGTCTGGCAAGTAGATGAGAAAATGGGGCGTCAGCGGTGTAAAGACCTTGGCGTTACATATACTCGTAATTCTGTCTTTGATGGTGCTGTGGTTAAATCTAATGGCCCTGCAAACCGAGAAATCAGACACTTTATAAGGAATCAAAGCAGTGGCCTTCTTGAAGATAGGTCTGTGGACATTAGAAACTTAGCTCTATCTACAGCAGTGCGACTAAGGCTTGAGCATATGTATGAGTTTATTTCTATGTGCGAGGAACATGGAATGGCAGTAACCAAAGGCGGTAGTGATGATGGAGCCTATGAAGCAATACGTGTTAGCTCTTCCTCAGAGCCATGCGTTTTAGCGCTCAAAGAAGTTAGTTCATCTACCATAAAGAATACGATCACAACGTTACAAGAAGAAGGTCGTATTGATGTTTACAGACTTTCTCAAGGTGGTGTTAAAAAGTGGTTAGGAACCATGAATGGCGTTATGTCTCAAGGTATCTATGAGGCTAGAACTGCAAGAGAAAATCATTGACAACAATGGGAGTATATGTTAAAAATCCCACATTAAATGAAAGGAGGTAAAGATGTTAAAAGTATTTGACACATTAGAAACAAAACCAACGCTGCAACAAGCTCAAGAGATTGTTGGCGGTCTTGTTGAAATGGTACATTCTCCAAGTGACCCAGATATTCAAGTCTTGGTCAATGAGGAAGGTATGTTGCTTAATCTACCCTGGAACAAAGAAGCCACAAGATACGCTGAAACTGGTATTGTAGGTAACGCCATTGTTCTAAAGGGTGATGCAAAATGGGACTAAAATCATTACACCCGGCGCAAAATGCAGAGTTAGACTTTTTGCGTCGGGCAGTAGATAGATTACAAGAAGATAAAAACAGAAATAATGAAGCTCATAATGTAAGATTACGCCTTTGGGAAGCCAGGGAAGAATTAGATAAATTTGTTAAAAACCTTAGAAAAGAAGGTTATAACATATAATTACCTAATTGAATTAGCAAATGGGGACGCATAAGAGCTATATTGCGTTGGATATTGCGGCTGAACACTTCCATAAGATTGATATGCTGGTTGTTGCTGGTATTGTTGCGCCATTTGATAAGGTTGTTGATAAGGCTGCTGATAACTCGAATAATTGTTCGGGTAACCATAAGAGCTTCCGCCCATAATACCACCACCATAATACAATTGTTGTTGCATTGGCGGTTGATAATAAGGCTGTTGATAAGACGGTTGTTGGTACCCTCCATAACCACCTCCATAACCACCAAAGCCTCCTTGAAAACCACCACCATAACCACTGCCGTAGCCTCCACCATAACCTCCGCCGTAGCCAAGTGGCTGCATATAATTTCTTCTTTGCTGTCTTTGCTGGTTAAACTGACCGTAAGCATCAGTGCCTTCGAAAGCTGATTGCAATCTTTGAAGCTCCGCTCTTTGTTCTTCAGTTGGACCTAAACTTTGTGCATATTGATTATATGCCTTATATTCATCCGTATCAGTAACTGCTGTTCTGTACTGATCCATAGGTCTAACAAGAGGTCTTGAATAATTGTTCGGGTATTGCTGTCTGCTGCCCATGTATTGCTGAAACAACTGTCTTAACTGAGCGCCAAGTCCATCTCCCAAACTTCTGACGCCCGGAGTTGGCGTTGCGGGAGCTGAGTTTGTTGGAGGGGCAGTAGGATTAGCTGGCACTACTTCTGTGCCTGGAACTGTAGGATTTTCTTGTGGAGGTACAAATTCTGGCGCACCACTGTTATAAAAATCTACATATTTTTTGTATCTTTCACGGTATGCTTCATCTGATTCAGGCCCAAGTCCAGACACTGGTTGGCTCATTTTATAATCTTCAAAAGACATAACTTCAGAAGGACCTTCTTGCACCAAAGGTAGATCTACTTGCGTAGGGTCCATATCAGCGACTGGATCGGTAACAACTGGAGCAGCATCAGCAGATTTTATTCGGTCTAAATAAGCCTCGTATGCTCTATCTTGCGCTTTACCAATACTACCAGAACCGCCCATACCAAAGTAAGGGCTGTTATACATATCCATAGTTCCAATACCATTACCTGCCGATAAATAATCTTGAAACTCTGGAGCGTCAAAAAAACCTGGATCAAGATCAGAATATTCTTCTTTAAGTTTTTGTGGATCTGGAGGCTCAGGATTGAAAATTGGATTAACAATTGCTGGCTCAATTAGTGGGTTAATATATCCTGGGTCAGTTACTGGATCGGGCAATCCTCCATCTTTTTTAAGCTTCTCTAAAATTGAAAGACCAGGTGGTTCTATTGGAATACCCTGTTCTGATACAGCTGCAGATCCAATTCCTTGATCTATTGGGTCTTGAGTTGTAACCGGGTTTGCAGCTTCTTGTTGTGCTTGAACCTTCAAAGCTAAAGCCTCACGCATAGCGCTCATATAGTCACCGCCAGAAGCCATAAGCTCTTTAGCCTCTACCTCCTTGTCCAACGCTTGTTGCAATAAACTAGGTTGCGTTGTCGTTACAGGATCGGGATCGCTTTCTTTACTTAATGCTTCCTGATTAGCTAAAAAATCAGCCTTGTAGCCTTTGTACTTACGTTTTGCGTTCATTGCTGTTTGATTAGGATTTCTCCTTAATTCATCTTCAACAAAAGCTTGAAAACTAAGAGGTTCTTCAGCCATAGTAGCGCTCCATAGTGATTTAACACCGACGATATATAAAAAAATCCCGTAAATCAACAAAATAAGCCGAATATTTGTTCGGGTTTGCCCGCAGCGTTCCAGCTAAAATGCAAAAAGACGCCCCGCGAAAGAAATAAATTCAGGGCGTCTTTTCTAAAGATGCAAATTTTTACAGGCCATCACCACAACAAGCCTTGGAGCGTAAAAATTAAATCATCTTGTCACTTTGTGTTGAAATCAACACTAACTACGTTATCTAACTCTTTGTTCTCAGTCACAATAATCGTTCTGTGACCAGTTCCCTGGCAGTAATAACAACGATCTGTAATGTAAGCACCGATCCTATCATCGTACTCGGTATACAAACCTTTGCCCATACAGGAATGGCAGTTCTCACTTTCATCAACTACATTCATTTAAAGCTCTCAGAGATAAAAAAGTTTAAAAAACTTTCTGTAATTGTTATTTTCTTTGGCTCAACAGGTTTTGAAGCTTTCTTCATAACCTTCTTCATATCCTTAACCCAAGCACCACTATCTTTTAATTTATAAATAATATAATGCAACTGATTAGGCTCTAAACCTAGCTTCTTAGCTATGGCTTTGTTTGAAAGCTCACCTCGAAACGCAAGATCGTGCGCCTTATCAATTAACTTCTGGGGGTATTTAGATTTTATTTTCATTGTCTTCCTCCTTTATTGCCAAGCCAATATTCATGGCAATTTGTGGCACAATTGCGTTGCCTAATCCTTTAATTCTGTCCACCCTTTTGGGTATCCCATGAGCCACTCTACGAACATTGGGTTCAACTGCCCACCAGTCTTCTCCTGATTGTCCGTATGTTGAACTGCCACGTCCAGACTGTCCCATGAAACTTTGCCGTTCCGAACCCGACCGCCCTGATAACCGCCCTTGTGATCCCTCGCCACTGGAGTTGGCCACATCTGCACTGCTTTGGTTAACCCAGCGCCTTTTCCCGTCTGTGGGTTGATTCCGCTCCTTTCCGTTGCCGTTGGTGTCGGCCACATTCTCTCTACATGGTTCACTGCGTCTCTCAGTTTCACGCCCCACCGAACTCCGTCCTTGTTCTTCCGACTGAACGTTCCGTTCTCCAGTTCCACGTTCTGAACTATTCCGCCCTCCACGTCCGATGCTCTGGGTGTCGGCCATGTCTTGATGTAAAGATCCATCGTCTTTTCGTCCACTTGCTCCCGAAGATTGCTTGGTTTGGATCTGCCCTTGCGATGCCCCTCTTGCATCTTGCGTGTTGCTTCCTCGGATCTTTGAGGTAGATGATCCATCGTGTTCGGCGTAGCCCACAATCCAGAGTCTGTCTCTTCTGTGGGGAGCGTTGACACCGCAAGCTGGAACAATAAACGTCCGTGTGGCGTAGCCTTCGCTTTCCAAGTCAGCGAGCACTTGGTCGAGACCCATTGCGATGTGACCATAAACGTTTTCGAAAACGCACCAAGTGGGTCTTTTGTGTGCAACAATTTTAAAGATGTACGGCCAGATGTGGCGGTCATCTTCTGTGCCTTTTTGTAATCCAGCGACGGAGAATGGTTGGCACGGATATCCTGCTGTGAGGATGTCACAGTCTGGAACAAGTCTTTCTGGGTCATTAGCTAACTCCTTTACATCTGTAGCTATGGGTACATTTGGAAAATTCTTTGCGAGTATCTTACGACACCAAGGCTCGGTGTCGCAAAATAATATGGGGGTGGACAACTGTGCGCACTCAAAACCGAGGCTGAAGCCCCCGATCCCCGAACATAGATCAACGTGTCTGAGCATCATAATCCTCTGGAGTAATATCCATCCAATAAGGTTTGGTTATAAACTCTCTGGTGACAATACTGTTCTCAAGCGTATCTATAAACCTATGGTACGCAATCTCTTCAGCTTGCTCCAAGGTCTCCGCTTCAATCCCATCGTAATACCGAGAAACTAAATGCTCACAACAATTCTGGTTCATCTCTACTTTAATGTTCCACTCAGTCATCTAAAGTCCTCCGAAATAAAGAAGTCCAAGAAACTCTCCGTAATGGTAGGTTCTTTCTTGAGCTTCAATCCAGATGTCAAAACTGCGTGTAAGGATACAAAGGGATCAGAGTTTTTCTGTGTTCTTTGATAAAGAATATAATTCAACTGATTAGCCGTTAGCTTTAACTTCTTGGCTATAGCCTTGTTTGAAAGCTCACCGTTAAACGCTAGGTCGTGAGCCTGATCAACTAATTTTTGTGAATGTTTCATCTTATCCCCTCAATATCATCATCTAAATAACCGCAAAAATTATCGCTCTCATCTCGGTAAAACCAACGAAAAGTAATGCCTTTAAACATACGCTTTAGCTTCACGGCAATTGGAGTAGGAGCTGACCACGCCGTTAAAAAAGAAAAACATACATAGTTTTCTTCCTCATAATTAACGTGTGCCTTGGAACTGTTCCATTTAGTTCCCCAGTTCTCGCAACTCCAATCGTACCAATTAGGTTGTTCTCTGTCTTTATAACTTAACGAACCTCTGGGATTAATCTCCTTTGGCATCGGAACAATGTTATTAAAGTCAAACGGATTGTCGTCTGACGTTACTAGCTTCATGAACCTATCCTTATCGTGGCTCATATCGAAGTTAAACACCACTTCATTTGTAACAAAATTAGGCATAGCTTTCTCCTTTCAATTTAAATTATACCTACACGACACCCCAAAAAGGGATGCCGACTAGAGATAACTTTACCAAGACGCCCGATACCAGACATCTCGCCATTGTTCATCATCCTCAAGGAACTCCATCGCTAACTCAAAACTTTCAACAGTCTCGGCTTTGCTTTCCTCAGAATAACTACCATTTTCTGTAGAGTTGCCGAAAAAGAAACCATTGTGATCCTTGACCAATTTATCAGATTTAACCGCATCAATAATCAACCGCAATCTATCCTTGGTCAGATTAATTCTTTGACACTCATCCACACCATCGGCAAATGTCTCCACAATCATTCCATGAAGATCAGGATGTTTTCTCCAATATCCCAACAAAATATCGTGAGACTCAATAGGATATTTATCCTCAAGAAGAGGGCGATCTACTTCCTCATATGAGCCGTCCTTCTTCTTTATTAAAGTTGCATTAAAATGACTTCCACTCAAATACATATCTAATCCCATTACAGTTCCTCCACGGCTTCTTTAAGCAACTTCGTTTGCACCATGTTGTATATTTTATGAATAAACTCTTGGTCATAGTTTATAAAAGTCTTTTCAAAATCACGTCTTTTCATGACAGAAGCCTTTAAAACCATAGATTTTATAGCTTTTTTTCTGTATTCTAAACGCTTCATAAGACCATCATCAAGCATTATAACTCCTCCATTTGTTTTTGGATTGAATGAACAACTCTTTGAACTGTCCTCTCTTCTTCAATCGTTTTTGAAGTTTCAAGAAAAGCGTCCAACGTCTTTTCAGCGATATCTTTGCAATCATCCAAGGCTTCCGTGTAGCCCTCAATCATCGCATCTCTTGGATCTGGTCTATACATCATTCCTCCAATCATCTTCATCACGCTTGTATTTCAAACCGCTATCCGTAATCGCATCTAGCATCATTAAAATGCCAGACATTTCATTAGGTGCACAGTCCATGCACATTCTCGCAATAAAGCTCGTAACAAAATGAGCAAAATCTGGAACACCCATCTCATCAGAATGTTTCTCACACAAATCCAAAAGATCCATGTACAACTTCTCTTCTATATCATCAGTCATGCCTTAATCTCCTTTACTCTGTAGACTCAACTACTATTAATTTATATCCACTCATCATTTCTTTTACTTGTTCAGTACTTTTAGCCATTACATAAACGTATGTATTTATATAATCATGCCAATGATCTTCATATTCGACGTAATATCTGTTCATGCCTTAATCTCCTTCTTGCACTCATACATTTTCTGTAACGCATTCTCTATCTCATGCTCGTACATATCCATTTGTACGTTATGAAATATATCCACGTTCGATGAACCATGCTTCTCTTCCCACGAACCTCTGTCCATGTGAGTAGCATCTTCTTCCATGTCCATTAACCATGCTTTCATTCTACCCATAATCTTGATCCTCCAATCCTAAACGTTCTTTAATCCTCGCCATCGCAAAACAAATATCGTCCCACTCAGAGTCATACATTACATCACCCTCTGGAATACTGTCCTCACGATATGTCCACAAAGCGTTCCAAAGCGTGTCTAACCACCTACGCTCATCAGGCGTTTTTATTACTGTTATCTTGACCATTATACTTCTCCCTTCTCGCTTTTACACAATCCCAATAGTACGCATCGCAAGCATTCCGTGATGCATGATTATACATCACTTCAATGGCGTCCTTGAAATTGTTGGTTTTAAATTCTTCTTTATCCTCGTTCATAATAATAAAACGAGGTGTGCCAGAGGGCAATTTGCCCTCCGTGTTGTAGCCGTCTGGGTGATTGACGAACAACTCTAGTTCCCCAAAAACCCACGATGGAGCGGTGTTGTGATGAAAAGCATTACACTCCCACTCTTTAGGAATAGTTAAATCTTCCCAATATCCTTTGAAAAGATCCATTATGCTTCTCCCATTATTATTCTGGTAAATTTAACAGTTCCAGATGGATCAGTGTAAATAAAAATCTCCCGATCACTTTCTTCAAAATCATTAATCGGTAGATAATCTGCGTTCCACTCATCTTTGGTTTTAATGTCATGTAAGGTGACAACTTTTGGTGAAGCATCACCGTAACCCGAAACCCACTCCACTAAAAACTTAATGTTTTTATCTTGATCCATCTTACACCTCAACCGATTTAATCTTGGATACCGCATCATCGAACGATAGCTCATTTAAAAATGTCACGTTCTTTAGATCATCACGAGCTTCTCGTATCGTGTCATAGATACTAGGCTCTGGCTTCACTCTCTTAGGAAAAGACAACAACTCACCCTCTTCCGTAAGAAAACAAACTTGACGCAATAACTTCTTATAATGCTTGCGATCAAGATGAGCACCTAACAATGCTCCACACGCAATCTCCAAATTGCCATTGTGCCAAGTGCCTTTGTAACCCTTAAACTTGTACGCTTCACGGCAATATTGCTCCGCTTCTTCTAGCGTCTCTGACCAAATGCCCTTGAACCTTGGATCACGATCAACACGATCTGCTCCGCCATGACCGTCATTTGAGACAAAGGCAAAAGGTTGGCCACCTACATATAAGTTAGCATCGTAACAAGCGGTCTCTTGAGACGCCCATTCAGCGTATTTAATGTTTTTTAGTTCTAGCTTCATTAGTTTATCCCTTCATTCATTAAGTCGTGATGTACATTTGCAACCGTATCTTCTGACCTAAGAATTATGTCCGCAACAAAAACACTTTGAACATAAGCATTGTCATGCTCTCCATCCTTATCGTCACCCCAAGGTAACTCGTTCCAAGTGTCATACGCATTTATTTTCGCCGTATCACTAGCATATTCTGAATATTCTTTTGTATATCTAACCAAAGCCTTTTCAGATTCCTCAATCATTGAACTTAGCTTATGACTGGCTTCACTTTCTATTTTAACTAGTGATTCATATTTATCCCCTACATCTGGATCGTTATCATAATCCAACTCGTCTATGCTCTTTTCTGTGTCTAAATAAACAAACAGATCTGGTAGCCATTCCCTTAATTCTTTTTCTACTTCTGTCATTTGTTCTATCCTTTCAAAAATCTAAACAAATTTGTCTTCATTAACACGTTTATTATACACAAATCCTTGCAGAGTACAAGTGTTAAGTGCGTTATCCGTGTAGAACAGAGCAGAACAGAGAAAGTGGCTGATATCGAGGAAACAGGTAAATTGTACCATTTGTCCCACGAGTTGCATTATAACACTTCTAGCTGAAAAAAAAAAAATAAAAAAAAATAAAATATGAAGTGTTACAAGTGTTACAAGTGTTACAAAACAAGGGTTTTGCTATATATAGTTAAAAACTAATTTGTCCCACTTCTATGCCATTTGTCCCATTTGTCCCACTTCTTTTGCATATTAGAACATTTTAAACACCCAAGAAATTTTGTTTTTGCCTTATTTGTCCCACTTCTATATATAGGAACTCATGGTTACAAAGACTTCAAATACCATTTCTAGGGATGTCGAGGAACAACACGGCCGAAAACTAACGAACCGCCAAAAGGAGTTCGCTAGGTATTATGTTGAGGGTATCTATTCTAATGCGGAATGTGCCAGAAAGTCTGGATATAGCCCAAAAGTAGCTAAAGTATCTGCAAGCATTTTATTAAGTGGTAAAAAGTATCCGCACGTTGTTGAGTACATTACTGAACTTCGACAGGAAAGAGAGCGTAGATATGGTGTCACAATTATTGGTCAATTAAAACGTTTACATGAACTGTCTGTTGGAGCTGAAGCAGAGGGACAATTTTCGTCTGCAATTAATGCGGAAAAGATACGATCTGCTCTTGGCGGTCTAACTGTAGATAGACGTGAAAATATCCATTCATTAGACGATCTTACTCGTGAAGATATCACCGCAAGATTAGCCCAACTTCAAAAACAATATCCCCAAGCATTTATCGAGGGCGAATATACTGAGGTAAAAGATGTCAACACCAGAAGCGAACTTTTGGAAAACAATCAAGAAAAATCTACCGCCTAAAACTTTTGCAACACGCATAGAAAATCGTCATGGTGGCGGAATACCTGATGTTCATATTATATGGGATAATGTGCCTTTTTGGTTAGAACTAAAAATAACCAAAGCTAACGCCGTAAATCTATCTCCGCATCAAATTGCGTGGAATACTGCATATTCTCACAGGGGAGGGTTAAATTTCATCTTAGTAAAGAGGGTCGGGGAGCGAGGTCTATTTTTATTTGAGGGTAGTCGGGCGTCCGAGCTTAAAGAACAAGGACTAAAGCTAAAACCGTTGTTTTCGGGTTCGGGCTTCGGGGATCTCTGGTCTCGGATCAGGGATCACGCCCCTATGGTCCTATAACCATAACCATAACCATAACTATAACTATAACTATTCGGGTTTCGGGTTTCGGGCTTTTCGGGTTCGGGATAATTCGGGTTTCGGGGTTGGGGTCTTGGAGCGTTAACCAGAACCATAACTAGAAAGGATAGTATTGTGGAAATGTTATGATCCTGGTAACGCTGCTAGGCTCATCAACCTGGGATCAGTATACCCCGGCGCGAACGCCGGGGCAAGGTTTTATTCTTTAATAAAGATCCAATCTCCCCCGTCACAATAAACCGCCCATTTTCCTCGGTCTAATGTGGCAACAAAAGGTTCTTGATTAATCTTTCCATAAAAGCTTTTTATAAATTCCTCCTCTAATGGATTAAAACAATCTGACCAACAAATTCTCGCTTCATTAGCAACATAAAGATTTTGTTTGAACGTATCAAATCCATACCAATCTTTCTCATCCATATTTAAATTTTTAACGGTTTCTTTTTTTGTGTAGATAGTGACGAAGAACCCCCCGTCACTACCGATATTATTTGGAATTGTGAAAACAGTTCCCGAGCTCTCGATTGCAATGCTTGCGATATCGGAACAAATTTCTTTTTTCTTCATCATTATTTGCCTCGCCTTGGAGAATAGGTAAAATCATCTAGCTCACCCGTGCAAAAAGCGGTGCCCGTTGTTGCTAGTTTTCTGACTTTCTCCGCATTGTAAACAAGCCATTGTTCGCCCTTGCGTTGTGATACGCCAAAACAACTGTACCCTAAAACATCAAGAAGACCGTTAATGCGATCCCTAGTAGTTACAGTAGGCCAATTTCTAAAGGAGAATTGCACGTCATCATTTCCTCCTTTCCACGCTATACAATGGCCATGCAATAAAACGTTTTCACCGTCAGTTGACGTTCTAGCACCGTGAGCCTTTTCACCACGCAAGAACGCTTTTGCGATTTTTAAAGTTTCTTTTCTCATATCAAAAATCCCATTCTATGTGATCTCGCACGGCATCAAGATTGCCTATTGCGTAGTTAAATTCAATATTGGGGTTTTCCATAGCAATTGACGGCTCAATGCACGACTCGCCACATATTGCGAGAAATTCCAATCTTTTCTCTATTTCACGCCTAGTAGCGCTTTTGTGATCTAGTTCTAAAGTATCCATTTTCTATCCTTTTCTGATAAATACTAAGTACAGTCTGCAATATTTTGCACGGGAACGCAAGTAAATAATCGGGTTATTTTAAAGATTTTTTCGGGTTATCCCGGGGCATTTTAACACCCGGAACTTCGGGTTTTCGGGGTTCGGGTTTTCGGGTTCCAAGCACTCCAGGCCTGGCGGCCTCTTATAGTTATAACTATAACTATATAATATATTATGTAAATATCGAGGGAATAAAAAAGCGTTGGGCAACCAACGCCTGATTGATTTTAAAAAAGTGATGGCTTAAAAGCCATCACCACCAAATATATCATCAGCATCAGCTTCACCCATATTTGCTAATCTAGATAACTGTTGATTTACTTTATGTATCCTAACTTCTTCTTTAATTTGTGCCATTAGCTCTGGATTGTCTCGTTGTATTTCATCAATACCTCGTTTTGCGACGAGCTCAAACAAATCCTTGTACTTAGGATTAAGCATTTTTAAAAGTGTGTTTTCATCAATATTCATTTATATATTTCCTTTCTCAATGCTGTTTAGCGTGCAAGTATTATAGTGCGTGCCAATTGTAACAGTAACATCTACATCACGATCAATATAATTTTGTATCTCATATCCAAGCATACTGTCTTTTGGTGTTCTAAACGTCCATCCTAGACCTTTTTCTGGATAGTCGAAAACTCCTAAAATAAACTGTGGATTGCCACATCTAGAGTTTTCTAATCGTTCGATTAATTTGATCTTGCCCGTATGTCTTGTTATATTTTTCATATTATCCCTCCAATAATGAAAAGGGACGGCTTTCACCGTCCCTAAGTTTTACTTTTCGTTAGCAATTTTTAACTCTGGTTCATAGATCCTACCATGATCATTATTGTTAAACGCTTGCACAATATCATTAAGTAGTTTCTGATACCTCGGACGCCTATAGTTTTCACCGTGCTCATATGCAATTGAAAGCGCATCAACTAATAAAGCACCGTCTGTTTGGTCTAACTCAACCTCTACTACTACCTCTGTTGTATATTTGTATTTCATGATAAAATCCTTTCTATGTGTTAATCATGTGAGTACAGTCTGCAATATTTACGTGCAGAATGCAACAATTAATTGCAATAAATATCATTTATTTTCGGGTGGATTTTTGGTGGTTCGGGTTCGGGTTTCGGGTTTCGGGCTTCTATTCTAACCAGAACTTGACCCGCTCTTTATAGTAATAACTATTACTATAATATATTGTGTTATCTATTGTATTATCAAGTTGGATGGCCAACTTGGATTAGTGGACACCGACCTGCAGCCGATGTCCATTTAAGATTTAGTTTTTGATTAACCTTTTGAGATACTGTTGATAACTCTTTTTTTAAGGTCTGCAATTTCCTCCGATTTTTTTGCGTGCCATGAGTTGTTCTTTTCTTCGATCTTTAGTCTAGCGACTAAGAGACTGGCTTCGTCCTTGGTTAATGGTAGCGAGAAATCATTGCTATCAAAAATACCTGACGTTGTCACTCCAAGCTCTGTAGCCAGTTTGTTAATGACCCATAATTGTTTTGATGTTGCTAGTTCTGACATTTTTCTATCCTTTCAAAATAGAGAGTTAATATCAAGGTAGACACTTGCAGCAAGTGTCTACTCAGCCTATTAACTTAATCTTCGTACCAAACTAAACCGCACTCAACAAATATATCGTGCATTCCACGCATCGGATCAGGTTTAGGAGCTTTCTTAACAATCAACCGATCAACAAGGTTTCTGTTTAGATAATCTTGTGCTCTGGCAACGGCAGCACGTTTGGTTTTATACTTGGTCTTTATTGCCATGACCATGCCGTCACAGTCGGCACTATCTGGAGTGTATTGAATAAACCACCAAGAGCTCTTACTCTTTTCTACTTTTCCTATTCGTTCTGACATTTTCTATCCTTTCAAAATAGAGAGTTAATATCAAGGTAGACACTCTTGCGAGTGTCTACTCAGCCTATTAACTTTGGTTTATTTTACCCCATGTGATTTGAAATTGTGCTCGCATATGCTCTTTAACTAAATGCTCACCAGTTTTTTCTTTAATTGCTAGACCGTCGTCAATCGCTGTTTCCATCATATCTCTAGCTTGTTTTAAATAAAAATTGCCAATTGCCTTTAAATTTTCTTGGTTTTCTTGGCAAACTTTAACCGTATATATTGAGGCCATTTCAGTGATAACTTCTTTTGCGTTCTCTTCTTCTGACTTTCGCTTCTCTACAATTTTATGGCCTGACTGAATTAAGTCATCTAATGCTTGTAATGTTTGTTGTTCAAATATACTCATGGATCTATCCTTTCTAATGATTTCCATACTACAGTATGGTCACAAGCTGCGACGAATGTCAACAAGTATTTGTTGATTAATGCAATTAATCTATGTCAAGTGTGACGTTACGTAACGTTCACCTTATGTTCCAAAACCCTGTGTCAAGTGTGACGTTACGTAACTTATTATTATGACGTAACGTAACGTTCACCTTATGTTCCACAGCCTCACAGCCTCTCAGATCCTTGCAGATGTCCACAGGCTAGGGGTTACTTGGGGCAAGTGGGTCGGGTCATGGCTGCGGGCAGGCCCCTACACCCCCCTTAAAATCGGGCGCCCGCTTCCGTCCCGCCCTCCCACCCTAGATGAATAAATTCATTTGGAGATATTTTCATTTGACCCCCCGCCCCTGTTCCCAGGATCGAGGTCCAGGAGTCCCTACCCCCAAAAATTATTGCAAATATATTTTCATTTGGGTATATATTGTTATAGGAGGATATTTTCATTTGGCCTATGAACTTCCAAAGGGAAATGTGTTGCTCTCGGTTAGTGGAGGGCGCACCAGCGGATATATGTTGCATAAGGTATTGGAGGCGAATGGTGGTTTACCAGATCGTTGTAAGGTTCTTTTTGCGAACACGGGGCGCGAGATGCCAGAGACATTGGACTTTGTTCAACGGATCTCGGACACTTGGTCTGTTCCTATTACTTGGGTGGAATATACGCGGCGCGATAACAAGGTTGGCTTTAATATTGTTAATCATAATTCTGCCAGTCGATCTGGTGAGCCTTTTGATACTTTGATCTATAAGCCTTATTTACCTAATGTTGCCAAGAGGTTTTGTACTGAGGAGCTAAAGGTACGCACGATGAAGCGTTATTTAGTGTCTTGTGGTTGGAAACGTTGGATTAATACGATTGGTATTCGAGCGGACGAGCGGCACAGGGTCAAAGAATCAAGGGACAACCGTTGGGTAAACTGGTATCCTTTGTACGAGGGCGGAGATACGAATGAAGATGTTATGTCTTTTTGGAAGCGTCATTCTTTTGATTTAGAGATTATGAAGGGTGCTGGTAATTGTGATGGTTGTTTTTTAAAGAGCGAGGCGACATTAGCTGCTATGTTCCGGGAGCATCCTGATCGTATGGCGTGGTGGACGGCGATGGAGAAGAAGATTGGGACGACATTTCACAAGAGCCGTAGTTACTCGGACATTGGATCTTTTGTCGAGCGTCAAGGTTCTTTTATCTTTGACGATGAGTCTTTTCTTTGTCAGGCAGATGATGGGGAGTGCACGGGTTAATGGATTATAGTTTATTGGGAGAGGTTTGCGAGTTAGTTGCGGATCGTGATTATTATCACAACCGTGGGATATTTTTGTTTTACAATTCTATTGTTCCTTCGATCCGTGAGAAGAAGTTTTTTATTCTCAGGCGCGATGGTAAATTAATTGGGTTTTGCAATTATGCGTTTATGACGCGAGAGGAGATAGACGAGGCGACATATGAAGGTTCTGAGATTTTTTGTCGAAATGACGGAAAGATCTTGCATTTTTGTACGTTTGTGTGTGACTCTGGGCCCAAGGATGTTTTGAAATTCACGCGCTATATACAAGAACAGATTTCTAAGTTATATAGGGATGAGGATTTAGAAATTAGTGCGACAAGATTTTATGCACGGGGATCAAGACGTTTAGCGCGTTGGAACTATAGGAGATTATGATGCAAAGCATTGGTGTTAATCTAATTGGATTTCGTAAATTTGAACTTCTTCGAGGTGAGAGCGAGGGACCAGGAGGAGGTGGCGGCCCAGGAGATGCTGGTGGCACTGTTGGTTTTGCTGAAGCGGGTCGAGGCGGTTCTCCAAGTTCTGCTCCGGGTGTTGATGCTGGATTTGGTGTTTCAGGCACTGCTGCTGGTGGCCCTGGTCAAGGCGGCGGATATATGAGCGGATCGCAAGGCGCGATTTCCGATAGCCTAGATAATTACACTGGTGCAGGGGATGGCACTATGGGTGTTTCTCCCGGAGATGCATTGGCTCAAGTAGGGATAACAAGTTTTGGAGACATAGCGGATGAGACTAATGTTGATATAGCTGGTTTTTCGCCTAGTTCTTTAGCTTATGCTACTGAATTGGGTATAGGCACTGCTCCTGGCGCAGCTGCAGTGGCACAGGCGGAAGATGCACAAGCACAAGAAGATGCACAAGCAGCTTCTATAAGTTTTACTCCTAGTATAAATGATCTTGAAGCGTTGAGCACTTCTCCAGTTGATCTTGGTGCGGGTAGTGGTACGGGTATTGACTTTACTCCTGGTATACAAGGATTAACAAGCCCAAGCGGAAATCTTAGTATTGACGCAATAGCTTCGTTTAACGAGGCTATGAGCAATCAAAACCCTAACAACCCAGCAGCCGCAGAGTCTTTAATAGGTGCTCCAGTTGGCACGGGCACTCCTAGCTTTGTTTCAGGAATGGATGCGGTAGATGCTACTATATCGCCTGTATCTGAAACCGATGCTTTTCTTGGTAATTTAACTACGGGCGCAAAGGTTGACACCGATACTTTAGATGCGATGTACGATTCATCCCTTGGCACTCTTCCATCATCAGATAGTCTTTACGGCACAAGTCCTCTTACGGGCCAGCAAGTAACCGCAATGTCTCCAGCAAAAGCAGCCGCGATGACGGGCGGCGTACCTGGAACTATGACGGGCATGAACTTGGCCCAAGATCAAAATTCTCTTGAAGCAAGCAAACAAGCTGCGGCGATGGATGTCCTTGGTGCACAGATCGGTGCTGGAAATCTTACAGGTAATGAGGACATTGATCAGGTTAACATAGAGTTGGCTAAACAAGGTGTTCAAATAGACACTTCTGGTCTTCCCGGTATATTAGGATTAGGAACGGGCGTTAATGCTTTAAATCAAAACTATCAATTGAGCCAGAACCAAGACATATTAACACAGTTGGCTCAAGGAACAGGTAACGACGATGCAACAAACACGGGCATTCTTGGAACTGGGATTGGTGCTGTAAAAGGTGTTAATACATATAAACCTGCTTATAATGCTCAAGGTCAGATAGTTGGTTCTGTTGCAACGGACGCAGCTGGAAATGCTGTGGGCGGTCCAGCTGGAATTACAACGAATGTTGTTGGCGGACTTAAAGCTACTCCTGATTTATACTCTGATGCAGCTGGTACGCAACTTTACACGGGTGCCAATGAAGCTGTTGGTGATTTCAAAGAAATGGCGGCAGCAAGTCAAAGCAGCGATGAGGGTCCACCAGAAGATGTAACATCTGTTGATGCAAATGGTTGCAAAATTGGATCTGAGTTTTTCAATGGTCAAAGATGCCAGCCTATAGAAACAAATACTGGAGACGGCACTGGCGGTGCAACTGGTGGCGCATATACGCCTTATAAATATCAGACTGGACAAGGAACCATGTTAAATCCAGACTTTTCTGATATGTACACTTCCAATGTTAAGTTTAACACTCTTAATCCTAACGCAGGCAACATGAATTTCTTACGACCAGCGGTTAATCCTTACGGAAACTTTGCTGGTGGTGGAATTGTACCGATGATGAGGAACTACTCTGTTAGATGAGCCTAGAAACAGTACCCGAAGAAGCTCTTCGTGAGATACTTTCCCTAAAGCAGGCGCAAGTACGGCTCTCTGTACGAGAAGAAGCTAAAGATAAGTTCATGCCGTTTGTTCATCATGTCTATGACGGCTTTATCGAGGGGCGGCATCACCGAGTTATTGCTGAAAAACTGGAGTTAATTGCTCAAGGTAAGCTAAAAAGGCTTATTGTTAATATGCCTCCGCGTCATTCCAAGTCAGAATTTGCCTCTTATCTCATGCCTGCGTGGTTTTTGGGTCGAAATCCGAAGTTAAAGATCATTCAGGCCACGCATAACACCGAGTTGGCCGTTAGATTTGGCCGAAAAGTGCGAGATTTGATAGATGACCCCCAATATAAGGACGTTTTTCCTAATTCCGAGCTAAAAGCGGACAGTAAAGCGGCTGGAAGATGGGAAACGGAGCAAGGTGGCGAGTATTTTGCGGCTGGTGTGGGTGCTGCGGTGACTGGGCGTGGTGCTGACCTCTTTATTATTGACGATCCGCACTCGGAACAAGACGCATTGAGCGAATCTGCGTTTGATAACGCTTTTGAGTGGTATACTTCTGGTCCAAGACAGCGTTTACAGCCTGGCGGAGCGATTATTGTGGTTATGACGCGCTGGGGCATGAAGGATTTGACTGGTCGCCTGTTAAAAGCGCAAGGATCTGACGTTCTTTCCGATAATTGGGAGATTATTGAATTTCCAGCGATTATGCCCTCAAATGAGCCATTATGGCCCGAATTTTGGGGAAAAGATGACCTTTTAGCGGTAAAAGCGTCCCTTCCTGTAGGTAAATGGAATGCTCAGTGGCAACAACAACCAACCGCTGCAGAGGGTGCAATCGTTAAAAAGGAGTGGTGGAACGAGTGGGAGAAGGAAGAGACCCCATCTATCAAGTACATTATACAAAGTTACGATACAGCGTTCTCCAAGAAAGAGACTGCTGACTACAGTGCGATCACGACTTGGGGTGTCTTTAATCCTAATGAGGGCGGCGCAGACCATATTATCTTACTTGATGGTAGAAGAGGGCGTTGGAACTTCCCAGAGTTAAAAGAGGTTGCGGGTGAGGAGTACGAATACTGGGAGCCAGACATGGTGATTATTGAGGCCAAGGCATCAGGTACACCGTTGACGGACGAGCTGCGTCGAGCGGGCATTCCTGTCATGAACTATACACCGGGCAAAGGACGTGATAAGGTGACGAGAATGCACATGGTTGCACCCTTGTTCGAGGCGGGTATGGTATGGGCACCAGAGAAGAAGTTTGCAGATGAAGTCATAGATGAATGCGCTGCATTTCCCAATGGTGATCATGACGATTATGTAGACAGCATGACGATGGCTCTGATAAGGTTTAGACAAGGCGGATTTATTACGCTAGAAGGAGAAGACGACATGAACGGCGAATGGTATCCGAAACAAAGGGAGTACTACTAATGGCTAGAACACCATCACTTGTTGATTCAGGATTTATGCAAGGTGGCGCATCTGAGGATCTTCCGTCTGTAGATGTTGAAGTTCCTCAAGCGGAGGACTTTGCTGGAGGTGCCGAGATTATCCAAGACGGTATGGGTGGCGCAATTGTTCAGGCGTTAGCTGAAGACGGTATGCAAGAACAAGAGATGATGGCTCAAGCTTATGATCACGATGCCAACTTAGCTGAAGCATTGCCTGAAGGTGTGTTAGGAGAGATATCCACGGATCTTAGAGATAGATACGAGGAAGACTTGGAGTCCAGTTCCGAGTGGCGAGAGGCTTATACTAAAGGTTTAGATTTACTTGGCTTGAATTACTCCGAGCGCAGTCAACCGTTTCAAGGTGCGTCTGGCGTTACGCATCCATTGATCTCTGAATCTGTAACCCAGTTTCAAGCGCAGGCTTACAAAGAATTATTGCCCTCTGGCGGACCAGTAAGAACTCAAGTTCTAGGTTCACAGTCAGCGGAGCGTGAAGCGCAGTCAATGCGCGTTAAAGAATTTATGAACTATCAGATTACGGAAGTAATGGAAGAGTTTGACCCAGACATGGATCAGATGTTATTTTATTTACCGCTATCTGGTTCTACGTTTAAGAAGGTTTACTTTGATGGCCCCAAGGATCGAGCGGTATCCAAGTTTGTGGGTGCAGAAGATCTAATCATTCCTTATACAGCGTCTGATCTTATGACAGCGCCGCGTGTTACCCATGTTTTACGCATGGACGAAAACGAGTTACGCAAGATGCAGGTTGCTCAAGTGTTTCGTGATGTGGAGATTAGTGCATCTGATGATACAGAAGATGATGAAGTTAAGGAAAAGATCCAAGAGCTCGAGGGCGTTAGCAAATCTTATTCTGATGAGGTTTTCACGCTTTTAGAGATGCACGTTAACTTGGATATAGAGGGTTTTGAAGACATAAGCCCTGAAGGTGAGCCAACGGGTATTAAGTTACCTTACATTGTGACCTTGGATCATGGATCTGGCGAAGTATTATCAATACGCAGAAATTATGACGAGGACGACCCATTTAAGCGCAAACGTCAGTATTTTGTTCATTATAAGTTTTTACCGGGTCTTGGTTTTTATGGCTTTGGCTTAATACATATGATTGGTGGTCTTGGTCGTGCCGCTACGAGTATTTTACGCCAGCTTATAGATGCTGGAACCTTGGCTAACTTACCTTCTGGCTTTAAGGCTAGGGGTATTCGTATTCGTAATGATGATGAGCCGTTGTTGCCTGGTGAGTTTAGGGACATTGATGCTCCCGGAGGCGATATAAGGGGTTCTATTATACCTCTTCCATTTAAAGAGCCTTCAGCGACATTAGCCCAGTTGTTGGGATCTTTGGTTGATGGTGGTAGAAGATTTATTTCTATTGCTGATCAACAAATTAGTAACATGAGCCAAGAAATGCCTGTTGGCACAACTGTAGCTCTTTTAGAGCGCGGCATGAAAGTAATGTCTGCGATTCACAAAAGGCTACATTATGCACAGAAGACAGAGTTTAGATTATTGGCGAGGATATTCTCGGAGAACTTACCTCCAGTATATCCTTATGAAGTTGTCGGTGCGCCTTCGGAGGTGAAAGCAGAGGACTTTGATAGTAGGGTTGATATCCTCCCTGTTTCAGACCCTAATATTTTCTCGATGGCCCAGCGTGTAACCTTGGCTCAGACGCAGTTGCAACTTGCACAGTCAAATCCCCAACTGCACAATCTGCAAGCCGCGTATCGGCGTATGTATCAAGCTTTAGAGGTTCAGAATATTGATGAAATATTACCACCGCCTCAAGAGCCACAGCCTATGGATCCAAGTATTGAGAATGCAAGAGCCTTAATGAACGAGTTGCTACAAGCCTTTGCAGAACAGGATCATGACGCACACTTAGCAGCACATATTTCATTTATGGGTTTGCCTATTGTTCAGACATCACCTCAAGTGTTAGGCACGTTTTTTGCACATATCCTTGAGCATATTTCTATGAAAGCGCGTAATATGGTGGATCAAGAAATGCAGCAGATGCAACAACAAGCACAACAAGCGCAGATGATGGCGCAGATAGGTGCAATGGATCCAATGATGGCTCAACAGCAGATGCAACAGGCGCAGATGATGGATCAAAACCAGATTGAGGCTCGTGTTGCTCAACTAGAAGCACAAATGCAGCAAGAAGTGTTGGCACAGTTAGCACCGCCTCCAGGTCAGGAACAACAAGATCCGTTGGTCGCTATAAGACAGCAAGAGTTGCAGATTAAAGCAGCTGAGTCTGAGCGACGAGCAATGACAGATCAGATGCAGATGTCACTTGATCAAGAGAAATTGCGTCAGCAAGCAGTTACGGATGCGGCTCGATTAGAGTTGCAAGAAGAGATTGCGGATGATCGAACAGCCGTAAACAGAGAGCGTATTGCCGCTCAACAACTAGCAGCAGCGAAGAGGAGTAAGTAATGCCCCTGAAGAAAGTTGTTGTTATATGTCTTTTACTTACTGGATGCACAGGCTTTACAGCAGACTGTCCGATGAAATTTGGAGAACCTTTTTGTAGCTGGAGTAAAAAATGAAAAACAAATGGATATGGATAGGGTTGGCACTGGTAATATTCATTGCCATAATATTTTATGGGGTAGATAAAGCGATGTGTACTCCTCCTTGCGTGTAGATGAGCAAGGAGCTTACAGCCCAACAAAAAGCCACCATGACTTGGCGTTGGACTGCATTAATACTTTATCTCCTAATATGTTTCTATGATTTTATGTTTTGCCCAATTTGGTGGGGATTAAACAGACCAGATATATCTCAATTTATGGAGATTATTAACTCAACGGCAGAGCCAATGGTTCAAATGGAATTGATGAAAAAGCTGACCGGGCAGCACGAACCTTTTACGCTTTTGGGGGGAGGATTGTTTCACTTGGCATTTGGTGCTATATTAACAGGGTCAGCGTTTGCCAGTAAGGATTAACATGAAAAAATCTGTGTTATATTTAACTTGGGTGTTTTTAGCGTTGTTATTTTTAATGGTGTTAGTTCCAATGGTTTATGCAGATGAGGGCTGTGATAGCGCAACAAACAGTAATTGCATTGAGACAAACAGTAATACAAACTCCACAACTAATTCTAACATAACCAGTACGACTACTGTAAAGTCTCCACCGCCATCCGCGATGTCTCCTAGTATCAATTCATCAAGCTCAGATACCTGTCACATACCTGCGGGGGGTTCTGTACAAACGCAGATACTGGGTATTAGTGGCGGTACAACCATCAGAGATTTAAACTGTGAACGGTTAAAAAACGCCAAGGTTATGTACGATATGGGCTTAAAAATAAGTGCTGTGGCAATAATGTGTGAGGACAAAAGAATTTGGACTGCGATGATTAATTCTGGCACCCCATGCCCAATCAACGGTCTTGTGGGGGATGCGGCTAAAGCTGAGTGGGAAAACAATCCACATCTAGTGCCGGGATACGTTGCGGGTAAGAAGGAGAAATGGGATGAAGACGATAAGGCAACAGCTCGTGGGGCTGCTGGCATTGGCGGTCTTTTCTTGGCCTTGTTATTCTTACTCTGAGAATATTTACGGTAACACAAAGAACGC
>Ga0098054_1000569_pt1 | contig 21855 bp, 23 predicted proteins | sample 16_taG_FD_75048 | JGI IMG/M metagenome (GOLD analysis project Ga0098054, IMG submission 75048) | Marine viral communities from the Subarctic Pacific Ocean - 16_ETSP_OMZ_AT15313 metaG | ecosystem: Environmental > Aquatic > Marine > Oceanic | place: Pacific Ocean | collected 2015-01-18
TGACAACTATCGAGGGAGGAATGGTTTGCACTGATTCGAAAGAAATTTATCAGCTAGCTAGAATGTTTAGATCACATGGAATGATTAGAGAGGCTTCAGAAGAAGTTCAGCAAAAATATCGTAGATATGATCTCAATCCTTTATTCACTTTTGCAGTACCCGGGTATAACATGAGAAGCACAGAAATTAATGGAGTATTAGGGCTTGAGCAAATTAAGCGGCTGGATAGAAATATTGAGATTAGAAAGAGAAATTTAAAATTTTGGCTCGCAGAACTAGATTCAGAAAAATATTTTACTAAATACCTTGTTGAAGGAAACAGTAATTTTTCACTGCCGCTAATCTTAAAAGATAGAAATTCTTTGGATAAAGTATGTAAAACTCTAGAGGAAAATAGTGTAGAATATAGAGTAGGAACTGCAGGTGGGGGAAATCAAGCTAGACAACCCTACTTGGATAATTTTAACTATAGGGTTTCTGGGAATTTGAAAATTGCAAACTACATACACTTTAACGGTCTCTATATCGGAAATCATGCTGAAGTTAATAATAAAAAAATCAAAAATCTCTGTGAGAAGCTAAATAATGTTTAAAAATAAAAATGTGCTTGTTCTGGGTGCAGGTGGAATGATAGCGCAAGATCTAGTTAGAATACTAAGAAATAGAGGAGCAATAATAACAACTTCTGATCTACCTAGCTCAAGAATTCCCACCAACCGCCCGGGAGACTTAAGAGATAGATCTTTTTGTAAAGATATTTGTAAAGATCAAGATATAATATTTAACCTGGCCGGCCTAAAAGGCTCTCCTCAGAGATGCCTTGAGTCTCCTGCGACGTTCAGTGTGCCTCAAGTTCAATTTGGTGCAAATATGGTTGAGGCAGCATTTAATGAAGGTGTCGAATGGTATTTGTATACGAGTTCAGTAGGAGTTTATTCTCCTTCTGAGATATTTTATGAGGATGATGTCTGGAAAACATTTCCTTCAAAGCATGACTGGTACACCGGCTGGGCAAAAAGAATGGGTGAGCTTAATGTTCAGTCATATATGGAGGAGTATAATTGGAACAAATGCTCTATAGTGAGGCCCGCAAATGTATATGGTCCATATGATAACTTTGGTGAATGGTCAATGGTGATTCCAGCTTTAATAAAAAAGGGATTTGATGACAATGATACAATTGAAGTATGGGGAGATGGATCTCCAATTAGAGATTTTATTTTTTCAGAAGATGTTGCACTAGGAATGATTCATATGGTAGAGAATAAAATAACTGAACCAGTCAATCTAGGAAGCGGATCCGGAGTGACAATAAAAGAAATTGCAGAAATTATATCGGAATATTTTAAGAAAGAACTGATTTGGGATACTACAAAGCCCATGGGCGACGCCAAGCGATTAATGAGCACGGATAGGGCAGCAGAATATGGATTTGTCCCTAGGACACCCCTCAAAGACGGGATATATAGAACGATTAATTGGTATAAAGGAGAGATGTAAGTGAATTTATTTGAAAATAAAACTATTTTGGTCACCGGTGCAGCAGGGCTATGTGGCACGGCTGTAGTCAAAAAATTATTAGAATTTAATAATTGCAATATTGTAGGAACAGTTTATAATAGAAGAAGCTTGAATATAGATTGGAAAAATAATCAAAAAATTAAAATATCTAAATTAGATCTTATGGATTATAATAATTGCAAGCAGTTAGTGGAAAACGTAGATATAGTCATACATTGTGCAGCCTTCTCGGGCGGAGCGGGTTTGCAAGACAATCATCAAATTGATTTATTTAGAAATAACATTATTATGACATCTAACTTAGTGGCTGCAGCTGTCGAAGAAAAAGTAGAATTATTTGGATATATTGGCAGTTCTACCATGTATCCACAAGTAACACACTCAGTAAAAGAAACAGAGGGCTTTGATGGAGATCCGTTTGAATTCTATATGGGTGTTGGCTGGTTGAAAAGATATATGGAAAAAGTATTACAACATTTTCAATCAATAACAGAAACAAACTTTGCCATTGTTAGGCCAATGGCTGTGTTTGGAGAAAATGATAATTTTAATGAGCGGGGACATGTTATACCGCAGCTGATAATGAAAGCTGGCGAGGGTATGAACCCATTCCAAGTTTGGGGTGACGGTAATCAAATTAGAGATTTTTTATATGTTGAAGATCTGGTAGATGGATTATTTTTTATCATGGCAAATGACGCAACAGCTAACGCATATAATGTTTCTAGTGGTCAGTCTATAAATGTTAAAGAGTTGGCAAATATAATAACTGAAATATACGGATATAGACCCGAGTTTGAATTTGATATTAGCAAACCAACTGCAATTCCAGTGAGGCAAATAGACATAAGTAAGATTGAAAACCTTGGGTGGAAACCCAAATACACGCTTAGACAAGGCTTAGAAAAGACTATTGGTTGGTATAAGAGAAATAAATGAAGGCTTGCTTTATAACTGGAATTGCAGGAATGGTCGGATCTCATCTAGCGGACTATCTCTTAGAGAATACTGCCTGGGAAATATATGGATTTTGCAGATGGAACGAAAACTTCTCAAACATCAAACATCTTTTTTCAAGGATAAATAACAAAGATAGAATTCATCTGCTCTATGGAGATTTAAATGATTACTCATCTGTATTATCATCTCTAAGAGAATCGAATCCAGATTACGTCTTTCACTTAGCTGCACAAAGCTATCCGAAGACAAGCTTTTCCGCCCCGATAGAGACACTCCAGACAAATATTATTGGAACAGCAAATCTTCTTCAGTCCATACATGATCTAAAAATTGATCCAGTCATACATGTGTGTGCGTCATCAGAGGTTTTCGGGAGAGTTTCTAATGATGAGATTCCAATTAATGAAGAATGCAAGTTTCATCCAGCCTCTCCATATGCAATATCAAAGGTGGGCACAGATCTTTTGGGTAGATTCTATGCAGAGGCATATGGAATGAAAATAATGACAACTAGAATGTTTACTCATACTGGACCGAGAAGGGGTGATGTCTTTGCTGAATCTACATTTGCAAAACAAATAGCAATGATAGAAGCGGGACTTCTACCTCCTGTGATAAAGGTGGGAAATCTAGATTCCCTGCGAACGTGGGCCGACGTAAGAGATGCAGTCAGAGCATATTATATGCTAGTTACGTGTGATCCGATTCCGGGAGAGTACTATAACATTGGCGGAGAGTTCACTTGCTCAGTTCGAGAAATGCTCAATTATCTGCTATCACTTTCTAAAGTTGACAACATTGAAATCCAGGTTGATAAAGAAAGGTTTCGACCTATAGATGCAGATCTCCAGGTGCCAGATACGACTAAATTCACAAATCATACGGGCTGGAATCCAGAGATAGAGTTTTCAAAGACGATGAGTGATTTACTGGACTACTGGAGAGAGAAAGTCAATCAAGAGGAAATATTCTTATCAAGATAGGATGGTGACATTGTGAAAATAACAAACTTTGGCGTAAATAGTAGACCGCACGTTATAGGTCTTCAAGATGAATTTATTAAGAGCTTTCCAGCACCATCACCAATAGAAGCTGGGCTTAGAGACGATCTATGTCCAGATAACTTAGGAAAGAATTGGTCCGGAATTGTACTTAATTCAGGTGTTGACAACTTATTAATGCTGCTTGACTGCGATGACGGTGGATGGCAAACACCCGATAACTTTAAGCTAGACTTGAAAAAGTTAAGAGACGTGATCATAAAGTACAAAATATCAGACCTCACAATCTTCAAGCTTCAGCTACTAGAAGAGTCAGAAAGAACATCTTACATCCCAGATCTGGGAGAGAATATATTTCCAATAGGACTAATGACTCATCAGTCTTTCTATGAGTTTTCAGATAGATTAATCAAAGTGTACAGTGAAGAAAGAATAGAGAAAGATATTGACGTATTTTTTGCAGGTGGAAGAATTTTTGATGAAAATATTGAAAAGAATTATCATAATAAAATGAAGACCTGGCCAAAAGATCAGCCAAGGGATAGATGGTTTTCTCTAGTTCGTCAGCGCGGATATAATAAGCTATTAGAGATTAAAGAAAAAAGGAGAGACTTAAACATCGTTTGTGAAGACTACGGGCTTGATCAAGTAGAATATCTTGATCTTGTTATGAGATCAAAAATATGTGTAGGATTTCCAGGAATAGGGAAGGGAAGCAGAAAGTTTCATGAATTTTTAGTTCTTGGAAAGTGCGCTCTCTCGCTTCGCCAACAGCTGAATTGCTGGAACATATCTGAAAATATTCACTATCTATCTCTTGGAGATGATTATAACTTTGATACACTCGAGGAGGTAATTGTTTCATCACTTTCAGATAAAAGTATAATAAGTCAAATTGAAAAAAACTGTGTAGACATAAGTAAAAACTTAACATACAAACACGCTGTAGAATATATGATAAAATCTCTTAATGCTTCTCATTTGAGAAAAAATAGTCAAGAAGTAATAGACAGAATACTAGACCAGAGCATTCAAAAAGAATGGGAAAAATTAAAACAAATATCGATAGAACAAGACTGATTCTCATGATTTGAAAACATATTCATCATGTATGTTATAATATCAAAATGAGAAGATTAGTTTTTAGTTCTGCTGGAGAAAAAAAAATATCATGAGAGTTGGAATAATAGGAAACGGATTCGTCGGTTCAGCAATATTACACGGATTCATATTGCATGTAGATGATATCATGATTAACGACAAGGATCTAAAGAGGTCAACACACTCAATGAAAGAAGTGGCCCAATATTCAGATGTAATATTTGTGTGCGTGCCCACTCCAATGTTTGAATCAGGAGAATGCGATTTATCAATAGTTGAGAGTGTTGTAAATAAGCTATCAGAATATGATGATATTGATCAAAGAGTTGTTGTAATTAAGTCAACAGTAGTTCCCGGAACTGTTGAATATCTTGCAGAAAAATATGTAAAAATGAACTTCGTATTTAATCCAGAATTCTTAACTGAAAGAGCAGCTAGGCTTGATTTTATTAATACTTCGAGAATAGTTCTGGGAAGCAATAAGTCGCTAGCACTTGACATCGTTGAAGATCTTTACAGATTGAGATTTCCACACACTAAGATTATAAAGACTGATTTTGGAACTGCACAGCTTATAAAGTATATGGCAAACTGTTTTTTTGCAACTAAGGTTTCGTTTATGAATGAAATGTATCAGGTGTGTGAAGCAATTGATGGTGACTGGAAAAAAGCAATTGAAGGGTTTATAACAGATGGAAGAATTGGAAATTCTCATATAGATGTTCCTGGTCACGACGGTGACATGGGATTTGGAGGAAAGTGTTTCCCTAAGGATCTTAATGCAATGATTAAAAGGTCTGAAGAGCTGGGCATAGATCCTACAGTAATGAAAGGTGCGTGGAAAAAGAATCAAGAAGTAAGGAGTGATTTAGACTGGTTTGATATTCCCGGAGCTGTTAGCTACAGGAAAGATAAATGAAAACAATCTTTAGCGTAACGTATCATCAATCAAAGAAGCTAAGGCCCAATGGTGCTAATTTTTTAGATAGGTATCTGGAAACACTAGCTGATAGTGCAAATTTTGACTTCGGAGTCGTCATAGTTGATAATCAGTCTGAGTTAAATTTATCTGAATGGTCAAAGAACATACCGCAGATATGTGACTATATAAGAATTGAAGATCAATCAGAGAAAGGTCTCACTGGCGCGTGGAATACTGGAATCAAAAGATCATCTGAGATAGGTGATATTATCATAAATACAAATGAAGATCTCATCTTCAATAGCTCTATAAATGACTTTGTAAGTGAAATACAGTCAGATAATGAAAATTCTAAAACTATATACGGTCCTCTTTCTAATGGCGTTGGAGAACTAGCACACCCACATCAGTTCTCTAATTGCGCTAGAGATGAAAGCAATCTACTATTACGATCTTCAAATATGCTTAAAGAGCGACCGGGCAAGGGCGGCTGGTCTGAAGTTTTAAATGGATTCTTTTTAGGATTCACAAGAGAATTTTATCACACATTTAAATCTGGTCATGATCTTTTTCCCATAGAGCATAAGCACAATAGAGGTGATGGAAAGTGGGGAGGCCAAGAGGGACTCATGCTTGAATGGGCAGAAGGGGGCTGTAAGTGCAAAGTAATTCCGCGATGCTGGATTGATCATGCAAAAATTAGATCATATCGTGTAGCTAGAAATCATTATGGTGATGGTGTATTATGAAGACGGTATTAATAACTGGAGTCGCAGGACTCCTTGGTGCACACCTATCTAGACATCTTTTAGATAGCGGGTTTGAAGTCATAGGAATAGATGATCTTTCTGGCGGATTCAAAGGGAGTGTTGATAAAAGAGTTAAATTTTATGCAATCAATCTTTCAAATCAAGACATGGTTAATCACATATTCAATACTCATAAGCCGACCTATGTTTATCACTTAGCTGCTTATGCAGCCGAGGGTCTCAGCCCATACATACGGAGGCACAACTATATAAACAATGTTGTATGCTCAGCAAACGTTATAAATGCTTGTGTGAACTATGCTGTAAAGAAAATAATCTTTACATCATCTATGGCGGTATATGGTACTGGAAACCCTCCATTCACGGAAGATCAGCTGCCTTCTCCTGAAGATCCCTACGGGGTGGCAAAGTATGCTGTCGAAATGGATTTAAAATTAGCAAAAGAGCACTTTGATTTAGACTACTCAATTGTCAGACCTCATAACGTCGTAGGGATCTACCAGAATATTTGGGACAGATATAGAAATGTTATAGGGATATGGATTAGGCAGTGCATGAGAAATGAACCGATTACAATCTTTGGAGATGGAACTCAAGTAAGGGCATTTTCTGATATAAAGTTCTACATGAAGCCATTTGAAAAACTTATGAAGGAATACAACGGAGAGATATTCAATATTGGAGCAGATAAGGGCTGGACAATCAATGAAGCTGCCAGCCTAGTGTCAAGTGTAGCATCCGAACTAGGGTATAATCCCAGCGTAATCTATCTTGAAAAGAGAAATGAAGTTCACACAGCATACTCAGATCACAAAAAAGCTAAGGTGTGTCTAGAGTTTAAAGATAATACTGACCTTAAAGAAACAATTAGGGAAATGTTTAAATGGGCGGAATCTGAGAAAGCTCACGACGTAGAATATTTTGATTATGAAATTGAGAAGAATCTATATAGCTTTTGGAAAAAATAGTGAGATTATCTAAAGTAAATCCATTTGATAAAGTTTTTCTATTAGAGCCAGACGTATTTGAAGATGATAGAGGATATTTTTTCGAATCTTACCGTGAAGACATACTGAAAAATGAGATAGAGAGTGATATAAGGTTTGTGCAGGACAATCATTCAGTCTCTAGTAAAGGTGTGCTTAGGGGATTACATTATCAGTGGAATGAACCTATGGGAAAGCTTGTTAGGGTATCGCAGGGCAGCGTTATTGATGTAATTGTAGATATTAGAGAGTCATCTGAGACATTTGGAAAACATAGGTCTGTATTCTTAAGTGAAAAAAATAAGTTTCAAATATGGATTCCTCCAGGCTTTGCTCACGGATTTCTTTCTCTTGAAGATAATACTCACTTCTTGTATAAATGCACTGCGTATTACAATAAGGACGGTGAGTCGTCTATTAGCCCGTATGACAGTAATTTAAATATTCAGTGGAATGAATTTTATAATGCTGATAGTATACTATTATCAGATCGTGATGCTAGCGCTCAAACGCTTAGCGAATATATGAAAGATTTTAAATTTTAGGTGTATGATGAAGTTTATTGTAACTGGCGGAAGAGGATTTATAGGAAGTCACTTTGTTGAATTAGTTTTGAAAAATGGGGATACAGTTATAGACATTGACAAGATGACTTACGCTTCACATTTAAAGCTACCCTGGGATGATAATAAGAATTATCGACACATTAATAAAGATATATGTGACATAGATCATCTAGAGTCTTGTGATTATTTAGTAAATTTTGCAGCTGAAAGCCATGTAGACAATTCTATCAATTCGTCTAAAGTTTTTTTGAATAGTAATGTTGTCGGAGTCCACAATCTTTTAGAGCTTATAAGGGGGAAACCGGCTCATTCAAGACCGATATTTATGCAGATAAGTACTGATGAGGTTTATGGAGATATTCTTCAAGGAGAGTTTAAAGAAGAGGATAGATTATTACCAAGTAATCCATACTCTGCAACAAAAGCTGCAGCTGAAATGTTAGTCTTATCGTACGGCAGAACTTATGGAATTGAGTATGTTATTAGCAGAAGCGGAAACAATTATGGAAGTAGGCAGTTTGAAGAAAAGCTTATTTCAAAAAGCATAGAGTGTGCAAAAACCGGAAAGGATATTCCTCTCCACGGTGACGGATCATATGTCAGAGACTGGACATACGTCAAAGACAACGTTGATGGCATACATGAAATTATAAAAGCGGGAGTTGTTAATGAAATATTTAACGTCGCTTCTGGAAATTATATGACGAATCTTAATGTCGCAAAGATTATTCTTTCTTGGTTTGATAGGCCTAGCAGCCAAATAAGATTCGTAGAAAATAGATGGGGGCAAGACACGAGATATGCACTTGACTGTTCAAAACTAAAATCACTAGGCTGGTCTCCCTTGCACCCAACTGGTCTGTTTAGGTGGTTTGATGAATAAGATATTCCTAACTGGAGGAAGTGGTGTGCTGGGGAGAGAGATTATAAAAATCTGTGAATCCAAAATAGTAGCCCCCACTAGTCGGGAATGCAATATACGTTCAGAATTTGATGTGTTTAGAGAAATTATCAAGGAAATGCCGTCCGTAGTAATTCATGCAGCAGCATGCACTAACGTAAAAAATGCTCAGAGTGATTCATCTGAGTGCATTATGACTAATGTACTGGGAACAATAAATGTACTGAATGTATGCAGGCTACTTAACATCAAATTAGTTTATATTTCTACAGATTACGTGTTTGATGGCAAGGAGGGAGAGTATAGGCCGGAAGATCCTATAAATCCTCTAGGGAATTATGCAAAAACAAAAGCATCTGCAGAATTAATAGTCAGAACATATGAAAACTCTCTAGTGGTGAGAACATCATTTTATCCTGAGTCATTTCCATATGAACTTGCTTGCACCGATCAGTGGACAACAAAAGATTACGTGGATATAATTGCACCTAAGGTCTTAAGTGAAGCGCTGAGTGGCAAACTAGGTGTGATTCACGTGGCATCTAAGAGAAGGACGGTATATGATATTGCAAAACTACGAAATGAAAATATCTTACCCACAACAATTAAGGATTTAAACTTCCCTATTCCAAGAGATACGAGCTTGCTGGAGGGAAATTAGATGAAGATAATGCTTAACAGGCCAATCAAAAGAGAGGCATGGGGAGGCGGATCACATTTCATAACTTGTCTCTCAGAATATTTGTCTAAAAAAGGATATGATGTAGTATTTAAGCTAGAGTCAAATATTGATGTCATATTCATGTTCGATCCAAGGGCATCTTCTGGGGGAGATTGTGCAAATAGCATCTATCAGTATAAGCAATCAAATGCAAGCACAAAAATAATTCAAAGAATTAATGATACTGATATTGCTCGCCCGCTAGACAGACCCTGGCGCGTGGATATGCTATTGCAATCAAACGCAATAGCAGATCACACAATTTTTATAAGTAACTGGGTTAAAAATCATTACATAGAAAAAGGTTTCAATCCGAACAAGCCAAATACGGTAATAATAAACGGATGCAATACTGAGTGGTATTTTCCAGATAGTAAGAAAGATCTCAATAAAGAAAATATAAAATTAATAACACACCATTGGTCAGATAACTTTATGAAAGGTTTTGACATTTATAATTTCTTAGATGACTATGTCGAAGATAGGGATGATCTGAGTTTCACATACATGGGCAGATATAATAAAGACTACAGTCCCAAAAATACTAAACTAATAGATCCCAAATACGGAACAGAGATCGGAGATATTCTGAGATCGCATGACATCTATGTAACAGCTTCACGATGGGAGGCATGTGGAATGCACCATATAGAGGCAGCAAGCTGCGGTCTGCCCATACTATATCATAGAGATGGCGGTGGAGTTCCAGAGGTTTGTAAGAATCATGGAGTAGAATTTTCTACAATATCTGATTTCAAGAAAGCACTGGAAGAAACAATAAGAAACTATCATGACATACGGGAAACCATAGACTATGACTATCTCTCCTCAGCAAGATGTCTGAAAGAGTATGAATCTGCAATTAAAGGGGCTATAGATGAAAAATATTGATATAAATGAAGTGATTAAAAATCGTAAAAGCTTTAAAGAAACACCAGCTTCAATAGCAAGATCGACTGACGGAAGATTTAGACTAGTGGAAAAAGAATTTCCCTGGGGAAAAAGAAACGTATATATCCCAATTGAGACACAGTTTAATGAGCAGCTCCAGGCATCCCGAGGATTTCCTTTAAATCTCGATAAAGAAATAGAAGATATCAAGACTCAGGTATCTGATGAAATTGATAGTATAAGTGAAAGCGACATTCTTAGAATCACAGAGCTAGACTACATAGTTGAGAATGCATTTAGTGATAAGACCTTTAATTCATTTTGTGAAATAGGATTTAGAATTCCTAAGCTTCAAAACTTTTATAAAAAAAGAGGAATTGCAGAAAGAGGATTTGAGATTAATAGTTTTAATGTAGCTCTTGGAAAGGCCATGGGATTTGACTGCAGAGAGCACAATTTAAATAAACCCGGCCCAATAGAAATCGAGGGCTGTGATCTAATAGTTTGCTATCACATGCTAGAACACGTGTCAGACCCATTCCAGGCCGTTAAGTGCTTATATGATAGTGCATCACCTGGATCATTATTTCACATTGAGATTCCCGTAGAGGAGGATGGACCGAGAATAAAGTATGGACATCTATATCCATTCTTCAAAGATGATATGGGAAAGATGCTAGAACTTTCAGGATTTAAAATAATCTCGCTAAGTAGCAGAACACACACAGGAGGCCCATGGGTAGAGAGATATTCTGCACTCAAGGAATAAATTTGTTTTCATTTAGTGTATAATGCGAGTATAGATCTATCGGGGTGTAGTGATGAATTTTATAGAATTATGTAAAAAGTTTGGAACAGACAAACATGGTCATGAGTATGACAGAATATACAATGATAAATTTAAAATGCTCAGGGAGAAAGAGCTTTTAATTATAGAGATTGGAGTATTTAAAGGTGCATCTTTAAGTGTTTTATCATCTTATTTTCAAAATTCTGTAATAGTTGGTCTAGATATCAATGAAGATGCAGCGCAGTATGAAGATAAAAAACGTAGGATAAATGTAAGAATAGGGAATCAGACCGATAATAAATTTTTACAATCAGTGATAGATGAGTTTGGAAATCCAGACATTGTTATAGATGACGGAAGTCACATATGTAGAGACGTTATAGGGACTTTTGAATACTTGTGGAATTCCCTAAATAGAAGTGGGCTTTATATAGTAGAGGATACACATACATCATATGATCCGACAGGCTTCTATCATGCCACCGGTGAAATTACAACAATGCAATATTTTTTCATGGGCGCGCACTCTATAAATCAGAATATTATAAGAAAGCGCTGGGTCAATCCTGTGAATATTCATCCCGAATATTCAAAGTTTAAAGATCTAGAAAGTGTTGATTTTCGCAGGAAGGTAATTTCTTTAAGCAAGAAAGAATAGAGGCTTATGAAAACCATTCGAGATGAAAATCTTCTACAGGCACTGTATAATATGAATATTAGGGAGTTTAAGAGTGATTTTTCCAACTAAAAAAGAACACGTTTCATATTCAGAAGTTAAGGGCTGGAAGGAATGTGCATACAGACATAAGCTAATGCATATTGACAAAATAGACTTGGGTGAAACATCTCCATATCTTTTCTTCGGTACAGCTGTACATTCTGGCTGCGAAAGTATCATTAAGAGCCAGGAGATAGACCGAGAAGGGCTTCTAGAAGGATTAAGGAATGCATGGTTGGAGAATGGTTTTGATGATCCAGAATGGCTTAAGAGACAACCTAGCTGGTTTAAGCACAAGCCCCTTGAGGAGTGGTGTGGCTGGGCATCTCAAATGTGGGACGAGGTTCCAGAATTTCTAGACAAGACATTTCCAGGCTGGGAGCCGTTCAACGCAGAAGAGCAGCTATACGAAGCCATTGAAGGAAAAGATCTAAGCTTTAAGGGATTTATTGATGCAGTCATAAAGGTTAAAGACAAGAAAGGAAAAGACATCTATTGGATTTTAGATTGGAAGACAGCTCCAAAGTATGGGTGGCGTCGTCAAAAAAAGCAAGATCTATTAATCACTGCTCAAATAGTTCTCTATAAATATTATTGGTCAATCAAGAATGGAATACCCCTCAAGGACATCCGTTGCGGCTTCGTTCTTTTAAAAAGAGAAGCTCTTCCGGGAAAAACATGCGATCTAGTTACAGTGTCAGCAGGACCTAAGACCCTAGAAAGATCTTTAAAGATGGTAAGCGATATGATCTACTCTGTACGCAAGGGCATGTTTTTAAAAAATAGAGACTCTTGTAGATTTTGTCCCTATAAAGATACAGAACACTGTACTTGATTTTTAACACTTTGAAACAAAGTGGATACGATGAAGTCGTATCACTATTAGTGAATTTTGCGGGTATTAAATGTCAAGAAAAAAGATTTTAGTTCTATCAGATCACGCGTTGTCAACATCAGGTGTGGGCTGTCAAACAAGACATCTCATACTAGGGTTGCTAGAAAAGAGTGACGATTGGACATTTAGACAGTTTGGAGCAGCGCTCAAGCACACTGATTACAATACTGTTGTTGTTAATGACAACTTTATAATAAAGCCAATAGATGGATTTGGTGACAGGGAGATGCTAAGGGTTACACTTGCAACAGAAAAACCTGATGTGCTTCTTATTTTCACAGATCCAAGATTCTTTATATGGCTATTTGAGATGGAAGATGAGATACACCAGGTGTGTCCCATAGTATGGTGGCATGTTTGGGATAACTATCCATACCCAAAATTTAATTCAGAATTGTATAGCTCAACAGATGCAATAAATTGTCATTCATATCTGACATATGAAATGATTAAAGATCATTTCCCAGAAAAAACTAAGTTCATCCCGCACTCAGTTCCCGATAATATATTTTTTCCAATATCAAAACAAGAAAAGATAAATCAGAAAAAAAGTGTCCTTGGACATGAGAGATCAGATCACTTTGTTGGTATTTGGGTTAACAGAAATGCTAAGAGAAAGAGGCCGAATGATGTATTGCTTTCATGGAAGCTATTCTTAGATATGCTAGAAGAAAAACACGGACACAGAAAGGCTACTCTTATTATGCATACAGACCCATACGATAGTGAGGGACCAAATCTCGCTATAACGTCTGAGTCGCTAGAGATCAATAATAATGTATTTTTCTCTTCAGATCGTCTAGACTTTGACAAGATGAATATTCTCTATAATATTTCTGATTTCTGCTTTAATATAAGCTATGCTGAAGGATTTGGGTTGTCAACACTAGAATCAATGAATGCAGGAAATCCAATAATTGCAGCAAAGACGGGCGGACTGACCAGACAGGTTGTTGATCATAGGGATGGCTCTGAGAATGGAGTAGCACTAGATATAGACTGTAAAACTCTAGTCGGATCTCAACAAGTTCCGTATATTTACGAAGACTATGTTTGCAATGAAAAAGTGGCAGACGCATTTTTAAAGCTTTATGATATGCCGGAAGATGAAAGATTAGCCCTTGGTGAAAAGTCTAGACAGTATGCATTGTCTGAATTCTCTGAAGGCAAAACAATTGATCTATGGCACGAGTCGCTTCATGATGTATGTGATAATTGGAAGGAAAGATATGATAGATGGGAATGCAAGACCTATTAGGGTGATTAAATGTTAAATGTTGTGATTAGAGCTCCCTTGCTATCTGTTAGCGGGTATGGTGTACACTGCAGGCAGATATTTAAGTGGCTTTCTAAAAAGAAAGAATTTAACTTAACGTCTCAAGTAGTCCAGTGGGGAAATACAAGCTGGATGATTAATCCAGATCTTGAGGGCGGTATGATCGGAGAAATTATATCATCTACTAAAAATATTCCAAATGAAAAATTTGATATATCATTTCAAGTCCAGCTTCCAGATGAGTGGGACACTAATCTTGCAAAAACAAACATTGGGGTATCTGCAGTTGTTGAAACAGATCGGTGTAATCCGGAGTGGATAAAATCTATGAATGCAATGGATGCAGTTATAGTCCCGTCAGAGCATATCAAGAATATAATTTTAAATACAGGAACTATTACCACCAAGCTATTTGTTGTTCCTGAGTGGTACTTTGAACAGATTGATAGTGATGAAGATCATGTACTAGATCTAGAAATAGATACTGACTTTAACTTTTTAACAGTTGGCTGCTTCACTGGTCATGATCCTTTTACTGATAGGAAGAATCTTTACTTTACTGTCAAGTGGTTCTGTGAAGCATTTTCTAATGATAGCAATGTGGGATTGATTATAAAGACAAATCATGGAAGAGGAACAAAAATCGATAGGAGAATAACACAAAATAAAATAAGACAGCTAGTAGGAGAAGTAAGAAAAGGACCGTACCCAAAAGTACATCTGATACATGGAAATTTAACATCTTCAGAGATAGTCGGTTTGTACAGAAATAAAAAAGTAAAGTGTCTATTAAGCCTAACAAGGGGAGAGGGATTTGGGTTACCCCTTCTAGAAGCAGCAGCAAGTCAGCTTCCTGTAATGGCAACTAACTGGTCTGCTCACTTAGATTTTCTTGGAATGGGAAAGTTCATTCCTATAAACTATTCTCTGATTGATCTTCCGCCCTCAAAGTTTGATGGTAGAATATTTGTTCCCGGAATGAAATGGGCAGAGCCAGACGAGCAAGACTTTAAAAAGAAAATATTAAAGCTGCGAAATAAATACAATATGCCTAAACAGTGGGCAATTGACCTGTCTCGCCTAGTGAAATCAAAGTTTAGTTCGACCACAATTATGTCAAATTATGATGACGTATTAAATAAAATAATGGATAGATAATCATGTTGACTATCTCGCTATCTGTTGTGTGTGTAGTGCTGGTAGTCTTACTATCCTTTTCAGTTTACTTTAACATAAAGCATGGGATTCTTTTAATTAAGATTCAAGATTCAATTGAAAGATCTCTTGATATTTTAGACCATCAATATAATAAGATATCTAAAGTACTCGAAATTCCAATTTTTTTTGACTCTGTTGAGGTGAGACAGGTGATTTCTGAAATTAAGACTGCAAGAGATTCTATTCTCTTCATTGCTAATGAATTAACCTCAGTCGACGACACAGCAGACGACGACGACACAACCACTGATGACAAACAAAGCGAGCCTGATGATGCAAGTTAAAAAGAAAATTACTAGAAGAAGAAGAAAGAAAAGAGGAAAGCCATATTTTGATAAAAATACTCATGATGCAATAGTAAGATATCAAGGCATAGAAGACCCTAAGATAAAAAATGAAATCTATATTAAAGAAATCTTACCAGCATTTGATAAGCTTGCTGAAAATTTAATTTTTATTCATGGCTTTATTAAAACAATTCATACTCACTCCTATGAAAACTTAAAGAGTGATTGTGTGTCATTTTTGTATGAGACACTTCATAAATTTGATCACACAAGAGGAAGCAAGGCATTTTCATATTTTAATGTTGTAGCTAAGAACTGGCTTATAATACAGAGCAAGAAGTCTTCAAAAAATAAAAAGCGATTAGTGAGTCTTGATGCTGAGTATGAGCAAGGCGCGTCTGAAATTGATCTTTTAAATTATTTTAGTGTCGCAGCCACGCAAGATTTTAGAATGCTAAGGCAAGAATCAAAAGATAGCCTGTTCAGCCTTATGAAGACTATAAGGGGTAGACTCAATAGCGAAAATGAGATAGCATGCATGGATGCAATAATAACCCTATTTTCAAAGGTTGATGAGCTAGACCTGCTTAATAAAAGAGCAGTATTCGTCTATATGAGAGATATTTCAAGTCTGAATCCAAAACAACTTTCTGTTGCAATGTCATCTATTAGAAAACATTACAGAGACCTAATTAAAGATGATAAGTTCGACATTTTTTCGTGGGAGGTTTCAAATGTCTAAGGCTGTAGAAGATTTAATTGACGAAGTTACTAAAAAGGATAACAAAATAACACAATTCTCAGATCTGCTAGATTCTCTTGCAAATACAGAAGATAAGAAAAAGCTACTCTGGAAAGAGATATATGAGAATGCACTAAATGATAGAGAAAGTGCTGGATTTTTATTTACAGATTTATTGACGCAGTCAAAGGGAAATGCAGCAAATCATGCAATGTTTGGACCAATAATGGCAAAGTACCTTGAGAGAATGGGTAAGTCAAATGATCAAATATTAAAATTGGCAGAATTAGTTGCAAAAGAGGAGAACTCACCAGTAGATGTCAATGAGATATTTAATCAAATAGGAGAGTAGATTACAATGGCTGGACAGACTTTAAAGTCATTTGATAGTTCTACTGGCGGATCTGATAAATCAAGTGAGCTAAATCAAGGAGTTAAATCCACATCAGTCTTCTATACTGCCGTGGTTATGGACTTTATTTCAAATCCTGTCGAGGATTTACAAAAAATACCACTAAATGAAGAAGCTGCTGGAAGTGATCTCACTCTTGCGCAATCGCTGGGATCTGGCTTGAATGCTGTCTCAAATGCTGCTCGAATTTCTAGAATGCCTAGAAATTCAATAGTTGCGTGGAGAACAACTGAAAGAGCCTGCTATGAAGAAAAGCCAGAAATTTTCTATCCATTCTTTTCTCCACACATGTGCCTTCCTGTTAAAGCGGGTGAGAAGATTTGGGTGATATATGAATCCATGGGAGCAACAGGCGGCTTGGGGTACTGGATATCCCGAAAAACAGGTGATGAAAATATAGATGATCTAAACTATACTCACATAGATAGAGCAACATTAAATGTGAAACAAAATCAGTCATCTGAAAATTCTGCCCAGACAGCAATAGAGGGAGATACATCTACAGACTATGACCCTCTGTGCTTCACACCTGGCGGCGGAAGAACAAAGGCGAATAATACGATGCCTGACATAGATAATCAAAATGCGTATGATTCAATTGTAGCTGCATCTGATGCATATCAAAATCAGTACACAGCAGAACCAATTCCAAGATTTAGTAAACGGAGCCCAGATTTCACCTTACAGGGATCAAATAATACACTAATTTGTTTGGGTGAGGATAGGGGGAGAACACCAGATACAGAGGATGACGCCAATACAATACCGGTGGATAATACAGTATATGGAAAAGGAACAATCGACATAGTCGCCGGAAGAAGCGTATTGATGCCAGACGGGACATTCATAGCAGATATTGTTACAGATTTAGATCCAAGCACAGGAGATTCAGGATCAAGCGACATTATAACAGGACCTGCAGCTGTAGCAAAAAATATTCGTGAGCTTGGAGAAATTGATAAAACTCCTGTTGTAACAGACTCAAATGCTGATGGACCCAATATAAATGAGGGTGATCCTGACTTTATTAATGACCTATCAAGACTATATGTTTCAATGAAGACGAGTGGAGACACAAACTTTGGATTAATGAGTGATGACCTCCCAGCATACCCTGTTCTTAATGATGGAACAGAAGTTGAGGCGGTTGACGATGCTCCGTACACAATATTAAGATCTAACGAGGTCAGGCTCATTGCAAAATATAATGAGGATCAGGAGATCAACGGAAGCATTAAGATCATCAAGGAAGGTGTTGAGGATGACGATGCTGATGGCACAGGAAGAGCTGTTATAATAATGCAGCCTGATGGAACTATAATGATTGACGGACCCAAAATTATAATAGGCTCTGGAATTGAGAAGGATAATGGTGCTGGTCAACAAGTATATTTGGGACGAGATGCAGAGGAGCCCATAGTTCTAGGAACCCAGCTAATAAAAGTACTAACAGCGATAATCGATGTGCTAGATACTCATATTCACCCGTCAGCCGCGGGCCCGACTTCAACGAGATCTGGAGGATCGTCAATACTTCCGGAGGGGGGATTTTCAAATACTTCCTCCTCAGAGACAGATCTTAATAAGATTCTAAGCCTAATAGGCATGACAAAATAATGGGAATCAAGACAAATCTTCAGACCTTTATGGATCCTGACTATTCTGGATTTGATCAAGAGCTTGCAGATAATGTTGGAAGTGATAAATCGCTTGCAGCTGTTGCATGGATGGATGCGATAGGTCCAGAGCTTACTCTTCTTTTAGCACCAATGTTGCCTGCATTTTTAGTAAGCTCTGCAATGACGGCAGCATTTATTTTAACGTCTGCAGACTTTAATGAAGATACACTTCCGGGAGCAATAGATGATGCTATTGCAAATGCTGCTGACACTGTTTTTGACGCAGGTGGCTACCAACAAGCACCGTCAGACTCCCTAGATTCAGAAAACGAGATATTTGATCCAGATCCACCCAATGGGCTTGAGAATCAGTTTACTCCCGAAGAGATATGTGCAAGAGCAGAGAATAGAATAATAGAATGGCTTAGCGGTGGTACATTTACGGGATACTATATTGCCCCAGGAAGCCCACCCACTGGATCACCCGGCGTCTCTTCAATGAAATGGATCTACGCCAGCGAGGGTGACATGCCTCCACCCCCTGATGCTGATGGTGATGGCTATAGCGATGCAGAGGAGATAGAAGCTGAAACTGACCCAGAATCCGAAGATGAATATCCGGACTCTGATGATTGACAGTTCTATCTAATTGTTTTTAAACGTTTAGAATGCAGAAGTTTACTATCATAATAATTAATGATAGGAGTGCATCAAAGTGTCAAAACATGAAATCATTTTCAAAAGCTCAGGTGTTAAGAGAGGGGATCCAAGCCTATTAAAGACAGTTGATCCCAAGCCGTATGGTATAAAAACACCATTAGAGCTCGGAACAGGGAGATCGGGCATATTTCAGATGCACTTTAACCCTGTGGAACAGATTGATGATAATTTAAAAAATCTAATTCTAACAAACAGCGGAGAGAGATTGGGAAATTATGGGTATGGGGCAAATTTAAGACCTCTGCTAGCTGAACTTAATAATATCATGGATTTTGATGCTGTGGCAATGGAGAGCATAAGTACTGCAGTAAGAAAACACATGCCCTTCGTTGAGCTGAGTACATTCGCCTCTGATGCTGGCGGAACATTAAACGCAGTACCGGGTCCAGAGGAAGGAGTTCCAGTTAGTATGACAAAAGTAAATATAGTGGTAAAATATAGTGTTCCAAAGCTACGAATAGGCGAGAGAGCACTAAGCGTTTCAATTCTCTGCATATAGGATAAAAATCAATGGGCTCTAAGAAGAATAATTTAAAAAACTTAAGATCGAATCAGAGATCATATCTCAACAAAGATTTTGATGCATTTCGTGCTGAGTTAACTCAGTATGGACAGATTTACTTTAAAGATAAGATAAATGACTTTACTGAGAATGGTCTGGCAGGACTGTTCATAGAGATGGCTGCATATATTGGCGATAACATGTCATTCTATCTAGATCATCAATTTAATGAATTAGATATTGTTACTGCGGTTGAAAGTAGCAATATAGAGAGGCTTGTTAGAGGTGCCGGCGTTCAAATACAGGGAGCAGCACCATCGACTGTTGATATTAGCTTTTATCTAGAGGCGCCAGCTCAATTGATGAACAATGAATATGTTCCAAAATTAAGTTCTCTCCCGATAATACGTGCAGGAACAATTTTATCAGCAAATACAGGAGTAAAGTTTGAACTTTACGATGATTTAAATTTTGGAAAGAAAGATTCAGCTGGAAATTTTATAGCGACCTATTCTACAATGAAATCAGATGGAAGTGGAAATCCTACATCATTTGCTCTAAAGCTAGTAGGAAGATGTACATCAGGCATCTCAATGTCAGAGTCATTTACCATACCAGATACATTTTCTCCATTTAGAACAATAAAGCTATCTGGAAAAAACATTTCGGAAATTACTTCAATTAGAGATTCTCAAGGGAGAGATTACTACGAGGTATCATCCTTAACGCAAGATACAGTCTTTAAAAGAATTAGTAATACGGGATATGATTCTGACTTAGTTTCTGAAAATATTGAGATGATACCCGCACCCTATAGATTTGTAAAAACTACAAGTAGAAGAACCGGATCCACAACAATAAGATTTGGAGGAGGCAGCGCAGAAGGAACTGATGATGATGCACTTCCAGATCCAAGTGATATTGCTCTCCCGCTATATGGAAAGAAGAAAGCTTTTTCAAGATTTACTCTTGATCCAAATAAGCTACTGCTAACTCGAACACTCGGTATCGCCCCAAGAAATACCACACTTTCAGTGAGGTATAGATCTGGCGGAGGGCTATCTCATAATGTTTCAGCAGGAGCAATAAAGACAGTATCAATCTTGAAGACTAAGTTTGCTTCAACAACATCTTCTAGTACAATAGCATCAGTAAGAGGATCTGTAGAAGCTAATAATGAAAATAGTGCAAAGGGCGGTGAAGCAGCAATGACTTTAAATGAGCTTAAATCCGCAGCACTAGCATTTAGAAATTCTCAGTCAAGAATCGTTACAAAGGCTGATCTTGTAGCAAGAATATACACAATGCCAGTTAACTTTGGAAGAGTTTTTCGTGTAGGTGTTAGGGATAATCCCAATAATCCTCTAACATCTGTTGTAGCAATCATCAGTAGAAATTCAAGTGGCAAATTAATTGTCTCTCCAGACTCACTAAAGGAAAATTTAAGAGAATATCTCAATCAGTATAGGTTAATATCAGATGCAATAGATATTGTTGATGCAATGGTTTTAAATATAGGAATAACGTATAGTGTTGTTGTCGATTCTCTTTCAAATAAAACTCTAACAATACAATCAATTAACAGTTCCATTAAGAAATATATGTCTTTGGATAATTTTCAAATAGATCAGCCTATAGTTACAGCAGACCTAGTAAACATTATACTAAATCAACAAGGAGTTATATCGCTGGTTTCATTTGATGTCACTAATTTATCTGGAACAGTTAATGAGAGATCATATAGCAATGAGAGCTTCTCTATAGCATCTCATACTGATAGAGGGATCATAGTACCCCCACCTGGGTCTATTATTGAATTGAAATATCCTGATGATGATGTCAACGGCTCAGCGAGATAAAAAATGTTTAGAATTTTAAGTGCCAGCAAAGATTCATATGTAACCAATAAAATTATTGGAAATAGCTTTAGAGCAACTGATGCAAATGTGGGCCAGGCTGCGTCAATAGATATTTTTAAACTATACGCCGAATCAATATCTGGGTCTGATTCCTCACCTATAGAGTTGAGCAGGGGTCTGGTAAAGTTCAATCTAAATCCTCTAAGGTCTCTAACATCATCAATATTAGATATAGGACATCCTTCGTTTAAGTGCACGTTAAAGATGTTTGATGTGTATGGCGGACAGACATGCCCGTCCAATTTTAAATTAATAGTTTATCCGCTATCTAGATCGTTTGATGAAGGAATGGGCAGAAATATAGTAAGTTTTTCAGATCTAGATTCATGTAATTTTATAACTGCATCTATATCTGGAAATTCTGCAATTCCCTGGACCTATCCAGGAGCAAATAAGCTAGGATTACTAAATACCACA
>Ga0098054_1000573_pt1 | contig 21719 bp, 23 predicted proteins | sample 16_taG_FD_75048 | JGI IMG/M metagenome (GOLD analysis project Ga0098054, IMG submission 75048) | Marine viral communities from the Subarctic Pacific Ocean - 16_ETSP_OMZ_AT15313 metaG | ecosystem: Environmental > Aquatic > Marine > Oceanic | place: Pacific Ocean | collected 2015-01-18
ATCTGACCTGACAGTGCGTCAAGTCAAAGAAGCGCAGGAATTCAAGCCTTCCCTCAAATGTGGGTTTGTGGTTTCCCGCAAAATAGGGAAAACTGTCATAGGGCGAGATATTCGCAACATGGCTGCCGAGGCGGGTTTGCCAATCCTAGCAAGTGAGATCGAGCAACGGGTGGCCTTCGCTGAAGGTATGACCATGGGGCAAACGATTTTCGAATGGGCTGGCGATAGCAATGCGGCCCGCGAGATCAACCAACTAACGAAAGAGATTGAGCGGTATGTCGAAGAAGACATTTTCGGCGGCTCCGAAGCCGAAGCAGCAGCCAACGGATGACCAAATCCTCGCGTTTGAACGTGGCGGGGCAGGGCATGACACAACACGGGCAGACAAGCCGGTCGCGAAGACCATGCCGGATGAGCCGACCAAGCGTCTGAGCCTGGATCTTCCGGCGAGCCTGCACACGCGATTCAAAACGGCGTGCAGTGCGACGGATCGGAAAATGGTAGGTGAACTCCAAGCCTTCATTGAACAGCGCACGCAAGAATTGGAAGAGGATGCGGGCATAACCCGAAAATGAACAAAAGCACAAATGTGGGTTTGTGCGAAATATTACACAAACACGGATTTGTGAAGTAAAACCAAAGGGGAGGGCGGTGGCGCAAATGGCATCGCTAGGATGGAAATGCACGCAGAGCTAAGAACAAGAGAAGCCCTTGGGCCACTTGGCCCAGTTGAAGAGAAGAACGCCCCGGACTTGTTATACACGGCGGGCGATACCTCGCTGCTGACCGAAGGCTCCCGCGTGGCAATCGTCGGCTCCCGCAAGGCCACGCCGGACGGTATCAAACGCGCAAAGGCGGTGACTCGGGCGCTTGTAGAGCAAGGCATCATCGTCGTGAGTGGTCTTGCCGATGGCATCGACACGGTGGCACACCGAACAGCGATTGAAGAGGGCGGGCGCACCATCGCCGTGCTTGGCACACCCTTGTCCAAAGCCTATCCAGCGAAGAACGCAGGACTGCTCGAAGAGATTAAGCGCAACCACCTTGCGATTTCACAGTTTCCCGAAGGCTATCCGGGTAAGGGCGAAAACTTCCCGCGGCGCAATCGGACTATGGCGCTCATCTGCGATGCGACCATCGTAATCGAGGCAAGCGAGAAGAGCGGGACACGTCATCAGGGCTGGGAAGCAATTCGGCTCGGACGCGACCTCTACCTCCTTGAGAACGTCGCCAACGACCCGAACTTGACCTGGCCAAAGCAGCTCATCGAGTATGGGGCGCAGGTTTTGCGCCGCGAGAACCTGCCGGACATCCTGCTCGACATCCCAAACTACACAGCCGGGGGCGTTCGTGCCTTCGAGCAATGAGTACGGCACGTTCGCCAATTATTCGCCACGCGGCACCTCGGACCTCTCGAAACGATCGAGAGGAACTTGTGGTGCTATCAAAGCGGGCAGGGTGGATATAATCGCTTCCGCTGTCCCTCACTTGCGTGACGCCAAGGCCGATAATCTAAAGCCGTTTCTAGGGCCGGGCGTGACTTTGGTGCCCGCACCGCGTTCTGCGCCTCTGCCGGACGGAGCTCTATGGCCCGCAAAGGTCATCTGTGATGTTCTGCACGAGCATGGGTTTGGCCAGGACGTGCAAACCTACCTGACGCGGATCAAGGCCGTGCCAAAATCGTCGAGCTCGCAAAGGGCGGATGACAGGCCGCTTGTACCGATTCACCTGGATAGCATCGAGGCGGAACGTCCCTTTTTTGTGCCGGACAAAATCACTATCGTCGACGATGTGCTCACCTTGGGACGCACGACATACGCTTGTGCTGAGCTGCTGCGCCAGGTCTGTCCCGACGCAGAAATCCGCATCTTCGCAATGGTACGCACTCAAGGCCTCCAAGACGACATCAATAAGATCGTCGATCCAGCCACCGGTATAATCACGGGCTTCGACTCCGGAAAGACGAGACGCGATCCATGAATCCACAAAAGCACAAATGTGGCTTTGTGGGTTAACCAGCGCATCATTATAGGGGCCTGTTTTCGGATGGAGCAGAATAATAAGCCTATCGCCGCCGCCTTCTTTGATGCCTGCCGATCCTAATACGTGTTCCACGATCTTGCAGCTCATGTTGCATCAACAGGGCGAAGCGGTTTGCCCACCCCTCTGTGTGAATGAGGCGGTCAAACTTGCTGGTCGGTAGCTTCAGTATCTCGCTTCGGGGTTTTTGCGATAGTGTGGCCCAACAAAATGGGTGTTACTACTGTTGCAACGCCTGCCATACGACGGGTCTATCCCAACAAAGGTACGAAATGCGACATAGGATTATCCCTGATTTCTGACGCGCATGATTGTTTGCCTGCTGGTTTCAAAATGGCGTGCAATGGCTGAGATCGTCTCGCCGTTTTTGATCTTGTCTCTCACTTCAGCCTGCTGATCCGCCGATAATGCTGATCGCCTCCCATTCGCCCATGTCATGGGCACATATCAACATGCTCGGCGAGTACGACTTCTCCGAGGAAAAGCTCCGCGATACCCTTGGCATCCTGCCCCCGAAAAAGGCAGCATAAACAGAGCAGCAAAACGGGCGGGGCGAAAACACGAAAAACGCCATCAGACTAACATCATGGCGTGAACGCTATGTCGCATTACGTACCTTTGTTGGGAGGAACCCTATAACCGTAATTATAATCTGGGCTCAGCGGCTAGCTGAATATTGGGACTTGTCGCGGCTTGATGCCGGACGTGACAGAATCCTACGTTTAGGTTGGCTCAAGAATGGTAGCCACAGCACATCTTTAAGCTCAAGCATATAGAATGCTTGTCTGCTTGATCTATTGACAAACTCGCCACCGCAGGTCATACAAGCAAATGGACAGCTTTTTTGCTTGGAGGAATTTGCATGGCACATCGGGCATCGTACGATGAACGGATCGACACATTTCACGCAATGTATGGAAACGAAGGCGACCCAGCCATCACCCTGGGTGATTACATCAAAAAATCCGGTGAGATCATCTGCGCCATCGTTGGAGATAAACTCGGCAATCAAGCTATGCATCAGATTGCCAAACCACTAGGTACTGAACGCCCTATCGAAGAGTGGCGTGAAACCTTGGATGATAGCGAGAGTGGCTTCTACTCAGAGTGGGAGATGGGCGCTAAGCTGCACTCTCTGTTGGCCTATGCTCGGTATGGCATCCTCCTGACCTGCAAACATGATGACGAGATCTCTCATATCGAGTGCGCCATTCATGACCTTGTGAAGGAGGCCTCGAACTTCCTTGAGCAAGCACCGCCAGCAGTATGGCTTGGAGAGCTGCGCGCGAAAGACTTGGAGAACTATGTTTGCATGGCCCAAGGCCGGTGGGGTCTAGATCATCGCAACGCAATTACGCCAGAGGCTTTAGCGCTGTTAGGCGAGGTATCATCAAGCCGGATGAGAGGCATGATGACCGGAAAAAATGCACTCTTCCATCGTGACAACAATAAGAGAATTCCGGCCGAGGAAGCTTTGGCTTGGCTCGAAACTCGCGATGATTTTTATCCTTCTATCTGGCGCGATCAACGGCCCGGAGCAGATGATCCCGAGGAAGAAATCCTCAGCGACCAAAGCCTCGGCGAGCCAATCTTCGTTCCTGTTGCCGTTGATGGTACCTACTTTGGGCCCGGCTTGCGTTTGCAGTCTGGCTATCAGATCGGGCCAGAAGAAACCGAACGGTTCGTCGAAGACTTCGATGACGCGCTGGAGCAGCTGAAAAGGATGCCCACTCCGACGTGGCGGAGACCGTCCACCGGTTCCGGAAGATTTGGGCGCGTCGTAGGCACTAAATGGATCCGGATGACACGCGAAGAACTCTTTCAATAATCTAATTTTAGAGGGAATAATTTTATGATCACTACCGGCTGTACTGAGTTCGTCATCGAACCTACGGATGACCATCCTCGCTTTCGATTTATGGGAAGTCTTGTCGCAAAGGTGAGCTCAGAGCGAAAAAACTCGCGCTGCTGGACTGAGCTTGAAGCTTATAAGACCCGCGCAGGGAAATGGATCATTGTTACACTAGGCTGCGTTGATGAAAGCCTTACAGACTATGAGAAGCGCATATCGGTTCTGATCTTCGACGAAGAATCCAGAATGACCGCTAAACTGGGCTATGGCAGGCTGGCAGAACAACTCTATCGCAAACTCGGCCTGGAAGAGGTCTATGTATCCTGACGCTCAGCTTGGGGCTACCCAAAGAAGTAAACAGTAACAAATTTCTATATAGACCCACCAAAAATCGCATTTCCTCCTTGAAAAAGTAACCCAATGGGGTACATTTGAAAAAACTACAGACAGTCGCAGAAACCCCGACGTTCACTCAGCAAGCCGACAAGATCTTCACAGAAGAAGAGAAAAATGAGCTCATTGAGTACCTGGCCGACAATCCGACGGCTGGGGATGAGATCCAAGGGACTGGCGGCGTCCGGAAGATAAGGTTCGCGCTCCAAGGGCGCGGGAAGCGGGGAGGTGCTCGTGTCGTGTACTACTATCTAGATGATACGTTCCCAATCTACGCTCTTCTCGCCTACCCCAAGAATGCAAAGACTGACTTAACAAGTGATGAGAAGAAAGCGGTTAAAAAGCTTGTGACTGCACTTAAGGCTACACGAAAGGCGAAAAAATGAGCTCGTTTGGCGATGAACTACTGAAGTCTCTTGGTGAAGCTATCGCCCATGCCGAAGGCCAAGGCGAAGCCATCATGCATGCTCCTTTGGTAGCTAAGCAAGTCCGCAAGAAGGCCAATTTAACACAAAAGCAAATGGCTCCCCTATTTGGCATGAGCCTCTCTGGGTATCGTAAGTGGGAGCAGAAAAAGCGTCGGCTTAGCGGTCCGGCAGCCACTCTCTTACAAGTTATGGACAAAGAGCCCGAAGCCTTCCGTCGCGCAATTCTGTCAGAGGCCTAAAGCACTCCATCATACTTCTGCATCAGCATAGGACCTTTATCGCCCTCTCTAGCTCCTTCCAATGAGATCATTTTAAGAGCTAGCGCAATGTGGCATCAAATTTAAGAGTGGTTGGCCCTGGGGAGGTGCTCGTTGGAACAATGATCTTCGCATTCGAAATGCCTGATCCTGAAAACTCGATGGATCGGTCCAGCTTATCGTCCCGAGATTGGTCGATCCGGTAGCCGTTCTCTTTGAGCGCCTCCTCCCACTCAAGCAGAAGAGTATCGGCATCTTCTGTGGTGATCACCGTGAACATACGAACGCTTGAACCAATGGAGCGTTCAGATAGAAATTCTGCGTCAACTGGCAGCCGGAGTATGGCTGGTACCCAGTCTTGCGTCCAGTGAGTTGAGCTATCTTCCGCCTCAAGAACTGCTGAAACCGAAACGGTAATGATCGCCGCAAGGAACATGACACGTGTAGTGAAAGGTCTGGCTACCCTGACGCCAACGACGCTCAAGAAGTCTGTAATTGGGGCAAACCCAAGGCGAGGTGCTGCATACATCATCGCGCGGAATGTATGACTTGTCGGAACACGGTCAAGCCTCAATTGAAGAGGGCATGACCTGCCCCCACCACCACCGTAATCTATTGGCCATCAGAGCTCGCCTTAGGCTAAAACCTCCGATCAAAAATGATAGGGAAAACACGGTTGGCCCCTTGGGTGGTAGAGCCCTTAAGTTTTGACTATCTGACGGAGATGCAAGATGCGATGTGCGCCGACATTTCTGTGCTACCGAACGGAGTAAACAAGAATGCGAAGTGCCACGTATGGAACTGCATTAACTTTGATGATTGGCTGGCTTCTGTGGATTGGAAAGCCAGTTTTACTGCCAGTGCTTGCGGCAATTATTTCTGTTTATATTCTTCTGACCGCTGCGGCGGGCATGGCAAGATTGCCGGTCCTTGGCCGCCTACCGGCTTGGGCTAGGCGGGCAACGATCCTGATTATGTTTACGTTCGCCGTTATCCTCCTATTCGTTCTCGTAATTGATAATCTGGCTCAGGTAGCGGCGGCTTTGCCGCGTTATCAATCCAACCTCGAACTCCTTGTCACCCGGTTCGCCAGTATCTTGGGTATAGACGATGAGCCAACATGGGGAAATTTACGCAAGGTAACACTTGATCAAATAAGCTTCCGGAATTGGGTCGCTCCGGCTCTTTTGTCGTTGCGCGGCTTCGGAGCTACCCTCTTCCTCGTCGTTCTATATGCTAGCTTTTTTATCGCAGAACGTAGTGTGATGGTGCATAAGGTAGTGATGGCAATGGGGGATGAGGAAGCCGGTGCTCGGGCAATTTCCCTACTCTCGCGGATCAATGAGCGGATCGGGCAATACCTCTTCGTTAAAACCGTGCTCAATGTAATACTTGGAGTAATTTCCTTTGCTATTATGATGGTCCTAGGAATCGAATTTGCTCTGTTTTGGGCGGTTCTTATCGCTTTTTTGAACTATATCCCCTACATTGGATCTCTTATTGGTGTGGTCTTTCCGGTCTTGCTCAGCCTTGCGCAGTTTGGCTCACTAAGCATGGCGGCTGCTGTGTTGGCAGCGCTTACGTCCGCTCAGATATTTGTTGCGGCCTATCTTGAGCCACGCATGATGGGCCGAGCATTCAACCTCAGTCCATTCGTAGTGCTTCTAGCCTTGGCATTCTGGAGCACTCTTTGGGGGTTGCCGGGTGCATTACTAGCCGTGCCATTAACAGCTAGTCTTGTGCTTGTGCTCGCTGAAATTAGGCTGGTACGGCCGATTGCAATCTTTCTCTCGGCGAATGGCAGAGTGTGATCCTCTCGATCCAGTGTCCGGTGAAACGGCAGCCAGTTCAGGACTTGATCCTGTACACCCCAACACATCATCCATCTTCACCTTCCGTAGAGGTCAAAAATGCCGCTTTGAAATCAACGTTCGTTTGCCCTTGTTCATTAAAAAACGGAAGGCCAAGCACGGCATAGTCTCGTCCTTGGAAGACGGCCTCAAGTCTAGCCGTCAGTTTTAATTGGCTTAAGAATTCTTGCTTCCAGTCATCTTTGGGCCTGAGCTGGTCACCTTTCGGCTCAATAAACAACTGCATAATCGAGCTGGTGTCTTGCCCCTTCTTGCGCAGGAATAACACAAAATCAGGCTCAAACGCCCGGCCAGTGGCAAAGTCGTAGAGCTTTACCGCCTTTTCATTTCTCAGAAGAAAGAAATCATCATACTGGTTCTTCAACCGGTCGGCCTGGTCGTGCATGAACTTGATGAAATGCTTTTCTTGGTCCGTTCCGTAGCTATCATCATAGGCATGCCAGTCTTTAGTAGTCAGGTCGATCTGATCCAGCCCCGGCACGTTGCTTTCGGTCCAGCTAAGCCCGGTCTCACCTTCGATCCGCATTTTCAGAACCTTATCTGTGAAGCGGTCCTTGATGGGATAGGGTTTAAAGTCCTTGGTGCCGATATACTCGACACTTTCGCGCTTCACGCCGCTTTCGATCTGGTGCAGGACGTATTGCGCGATGTCCAACTTTTGCCGCGCAGTCAGCTTGTCTAAGTCTTCAGGCAAGCCGCGCACACTCACTGTCACCCCGCCTAGATAGGTGTCAGAACTGACAAATTGCGAGGCACTGGCGAGTTGCGGGAAGTAGATCCGCAGATTGGCGAAGTGGAAAAATTCGTTGGCGTCCATAGCGAACCCGAGAATGGATTGGCCGAAGTCGGTCAATTTGAAGTCGCAGGACACGGGCTCCTTGCTCGACGGCTTCAACGTCAACTGGCCGCCGCCAAAGGCAGAAGCTTCCGTGACTCGGCCCGTCATCAGGTTGGGATAGGTGAAGGGGCCTTCGATTTTGTAGGCATCCAGCCCGCCCACACCGTCGCGCGGGTTCCTAACCCGGTCATTAACCCACACATGTTCGCTCACGTATAGGGAGGTCTGTTTGAAGCTATCCTTGAGGCGCAACCGCACCGTTCGGGCAGTTTCGTCGAGCATCCCGGTTTCACGTAAAGCGTTGCGAATGTCTTGGATATACTTCGGGTTGTGCGAACAGTGATAGTGTAGCCCTTCCAGCACCCGCAAAGGATGGTCCACTGCGCTGTCATACTTGCGCTTTTCCCGTGCTGCGTCCGGTTGGTCCGGGGCCACAAATGGAAAGTACCGCGCACCGCGCCCGATCAACTGTGCTTCGGCCATCGTGGTCTTGCCCACCTTGTTGGCCTTGCCGTCGCGGGTATCGTACAGGCGCACAATGTCGAAAAGGTTCAGCACGTCCCAGCCCTCGTTCAGCTTATCGACGGCAAAGATCACCCGTATCTCGTTGTCGCGGTCTTCCAGCGCGTTCAACTCTATCTGTCTGTATTCCAAATCCTTGGGGTTGTTGACGTTCACCACCTTCTCAGGGGCAAAATCGCCTTGTAGCTCACGGGCGAAATCCGCTGCTTCCATACCCCGTTCATCCATAATGAACGTGAAGGCGCGGGACAGGGTATCATCGCCCTCAGAGGTCGCCCTAAGCGCCTGTAGTGCGTCACCGGACAATCCGGCCACCATCGCCATGAATGCCGCCTCGTTGTCGGCGCTATCCTTGATCGTCTTGGACTTCATCAGGATCACCGGCTTGCAGTGCAGCCCATGCGCCTCGGCCACCTTGCGGCGGTACTGGCTTAAGACCATCGCCTGCATCATCCGGGCCTCGGGCGGCAAATCGGCCTGACGCAACTCGATATCCTTGGAAAAGCCGTCTTCACGAAACTGACGTAGCGAGTAGTCGTATAGGATCTTATCGTGATACTTGGTCCGGATCGCCTCATGGCTCAGGTCAACGGTCGCGGTAAATTCCAGCAGCATGTTTTCAGGATGTTGGCTGAAAATCTCGCCTACCGTAGCTTCCCAACTGGCCTTCACCTCAGCTTCGCCCTTGGTCAGCGTCTTCTTGGTCTCGGCGTTAAGGAGGTGCGCTTCGTCTGAGATCATCGCCACCTTGTAGTCGCGAAAATCCTCAATCGTGATGGCGTTTTCCTTGGGTGCCTGCATCCGCGTGTGCAGTCCCTGAATAGTAGTGAAGTGGATGTTTATTGCATCGCCAGAGGCAGCGTCAAACGTATCCACCGCTCGGATGTCCACAAGCTTATCATCAATACGCACTGTAGGTGCGAATAAATGCTTAGCCGAGGCCGGGTTGAGGAAGTTGTCTTTGGTCTTCTCAATAATCTGGGCAGAGTTCACGAAGAACAGAAAATTCCGATAGCCCCGCCGGTAGAGGTCCAATATCAACCCTGCCATCAGCACCGTTTTGCCGCTGCCAGTGGCCATGTGGAACAACAGATGGGGGGCCTTGGGTCGTCCCTCGTATTTATCGATGTAAAACAGCCAACGCTCGAACGCTGTGCGCTGGTAAGGGCGCAACTCAATTTGAGCGGCAAGATTACCAATGATGTCCTCAGGGATGTCGGCTTGGAGTGCGCCATATTTAGCCAGCGCATCGAACTCTTGGCTTAGACTTTGAGTCATTCCGTGATCTCGTAGAACGAACGGGTCGCGGCGACATCTTCGTCGGAGATGGCAAAGTCCCCATCACCAAGGGAGCCCAAATTGACATAAAGATGGTTGGCATCAAGACAGTCCATCAAAACGTGCTTTGCCTCGTCCAGTGAAAGCGCAGCGAAGTCGTCGGTGTCGAAGGCGCTCAAGTCCACATCATAGCGCAGATAACCCGTGGTTTGGATGTCCGCACGAATGGATTGCAGCGCGGACATATTTGGGGCCGCTTCAATGCGGTCGGAAAAAGCGGAGTTGGAGGCAGCGAGTTCGGCATAAACAAACGATCCGCCGCCCTGCCATTCAATCGCTTTCGAGATGCCGCCCTGTTCGCCTTCGATGACTTTCTTGAGGCGGGAGTTTGGTAGATCAAGAATGTAGTCCATTTGCTCAACGGCTATCCACCGGCGGCCCATCTTGTGCGCTACAGCGGGCGTCGTTCCTGAGCCAGAAAAGAAGTCGAGAACGATGTCGCCCGGCTTGCTTGCCACATGCACGATGCGCTCCAGCAAGCGTTCCGGTTTCGGTGTCTGAAAAACTGTATCGTCTTCAATAAGCGCAGAAATCTCCTTCTTTGCTTCCTGTGTATGGCCAACTTCTTGATGCGGCCAAATCGACTGGGGAACAATACCTTCTCTTACATCGCTGAGAAAGCGCTTCAATCTTGGCTGGTTGTTTCCACTGGCACCCCACCAAATACGATTGTCCTTGTCCAGGTCGTCAAACTTCGCCTTGTTGATTGTCCAGTAGCGTCCAGAGGGTGGCCCTTCAATCTTCCTTCCACTCGGTGTTTCTACGCCATACTGACCGTCCGAATAGAAGTTCCTCGCAGACAGATCGCTAGACATCCACTCTCCACGTGGATCATTGTCTGGGTTCGAGTAATTGCTGTCCGATTTGGAGTTGCGAGCAAGCAAATTTACCGAAAAGTCCTGTTTACGATAAACCAAAATATGATCATGTGATGGCGAGAAGTACTCAGCCGTGCTGTTTGGAGAAAATCGCTTGTGCCAAATAATGTTTGTTACGAAGGCATCACGTCCAAACACCTCATCCATAAGCACTTTGCAATAGTGCGCTTCGCCATCGTCCAAGTTGACAAAGATCGCCCCATCACGACTTAACAAATCCTTCGCCACCTCAAGCCGGTTTCGCATGAAGGTTAGCCAAGCCGAATGGTTGAAGCGGTCATTGTACCGGAAGCCATCATTGCCGGTGTTATAGGGCGGATCGATATAGATCAGCTTCACCTCGCCCGCATAGCGCGCTTTCAACGAATGCAGAGCCAGCAGGTTGTTCCCCTTAATGAGTAGATTGTCGTCTTCTGACACATCCCCTACTGGCTTGGCTTTACCCTCTGCTACCGCCTCTGCATCCCAGCGTTCCCAGCCGGTCAGAACCTTGGGCTCGAACAGCCGCGTGATGTCGTCGGGGGCTAGCGTGGTGTTCCAAAACACCTCGTTGCGGCCTCGGTCCTCCTTCGTCATGCCGCCTTCGAGAACGCAATCTTTATAGGGCCAAGCCAAGACGACATCTTGGCTTTGACTTAAGTAGTCACCCCGCCTGTCTGTCAGGCCGATGCGGTTCTTGAAGGCTGTATAGCTGTCGGGCAAGAAGGCCTTATTGGATACGAAGTCCTGAAAATTCACTTTATCGAAGACCAGTGCACCCGCCACTGGAGTGAAAAAATGCGCTTTGATTGTGTCAGACTTCATCAACAGCTCGAGAAGACGCGGATCCATGTTCAATGCTGCTTCGATCACTGCATTTTTGAGGATTGCTCCATCCGAGATAAAGGCCTGCTCCTGCTGCAAAAGCTCTGTCAGTTCTTCCAAGAGGTTCTGCATTCGATTGTCCTGACAATGGCTTACATTCACGTCTTACTGCCGCATACCGGTTCAGAAATCCAGTGGTCTGCCTAGCCTTCCAGAAGAACTAGAAGACCCCTCAAGATGATCGAAAAGAGCATCGTCCGATCCGGGTGAACCTTGAGGGACAAGAAAGCAGAGGGAGCTAGGAACTAGGCTTTCAAAATGAAGCTGTATGAAGCTTCCTTCCCCCGGAGCTAACGTTTACTCCAAATTAACAGGGGCACTGTATCTTATTCAAATCCGCATATCTCGTATGTCTATTTGAAAATATATAAATGATTACTGTCTCCGAAATTATGAATTCGAGGAAATGGGCAATCACTTCGATAGCCGGAATGCAATTTTATGATTACGACGACGAGGACGATCTTGTTGGCCGAATACGCCCTCAACACGGCGACCGGATCCAGCTCGTACGGCGGCCGTGCAACCGGCACGATCCCAACGCTGTCGAGGTCTGGTGGAGAGATGGGCAATTTCAACTCGGCCACATTCCTCGCAAAGAAGCGGCCGAACTTGCACCCCTCCTCGATGACGATGCCAATGTCTTGGGTTTCATCTGGGATGGTGGAAACGGCTACAACTGGTCGGCCCAGGTCGTTCTCGTTCACGATAATATTCCCCAAGACTGGCATGTGCGATCTGTTGACGAGGCAGCCCGCGACCTGGACTCTTGGATGACCAGAAGGCTCAGAACACGCTCAGAGACGCCCTCGAGGTCATCTACCGATGAAGACCAGGGCAAACGCCGCCTCGATGCCCTGACGACCTTAATTCCAGTGCTCTATCCTGGTGATGAACGGAATCCAGCCTTACCACCGGAACCACCACGCAGCATGCGCGGGAAAACTTTAGGCTGGTGGGACGAGATCCCCGAGGGCATGGGCCTGATGACTAAGACCAGCTGGAGCGAGGCCGGTTTCAACATTAAGCCGCGTGTTCGCAAACCATTCTGCTGGATCGAGTACACGACACGTCGCAAACATGCGCGATACCCGCTCTATGCCTCGAGCCAGGTGACTCCCAAGAAGATCTCGGATCGGCAACTGGCAAAGAGGATCTTGCGAGGTGGTGGGGTGCTTCACGCGTGAACCACCCAAAACCGGCCGGTTTCCCACACAAACTTATTTCTGTGTGGGGAATCTGAGCGAGCCCCGTCCGATCAGTTACTCGTCTACACTACTATCGTCGGCGTTATCCTCCCGCTCGTCGTTCGCCTTGTCTTCGATCAATAGCTGGGTAGCCGCTTTGAGCGTGCGCATTTCTTCAACGTTCTCGGCGATGGTGCTGATCGCTTCGGCAACTGCGTCGTCAGTCTCTTCGTCGTCAGCGGGTTCGGATGGGGGAAGCAAGTCAACTTCACCGCCTTTGGACGTGAATTGAAACATCTTTTCGATAGATTTCTTAAGTGCGTTTTCAATGTCACCTGAAACGCCAGTGCCAATTCTTTTCTTGACCAGTTCCAGTGCGTCCTGAGCACCACTGTCCTCAACGCTCTTGCGTCTCGCGAGAAGCACTCGCTCGACCTCCGCATCTGCAACTTTGCGCATCTTCCAGTCTTGCAGGGTATGCATAATCTCCATGGATGACTTCATAGTGGAAGCGATCTGCTTCATAATCAGAGAAATAATTGTTGCCACGGTGAGCGATGTTCCAAGAATGAAGATCAGGGAACCTGTAGTTGCGCCTTTTACTTCCACATCTTCTGGCCGCTCGCCTGCCGCCATCGCCAAGCCACGAGAAATCTCATACCATTCTGCGGACAACTTTTTGAGTTGGCTGACGTTTTCGATCTCGACGGCATCTTTAAAGCGGACGCGAACCGTAATCTTGTCGGAGGACTCATAGTCCGGTTCGCCTGAAATTCCTACCTCAGATAGCGACTGACGGGTCTGTTTGAATTTCTCGAGCGCGCTTTCTAGGCGCTGCTTTGCTTTACGGATATCAGTGGCCGCACTTGCTGGATCGTAGTTACCTTCCTTCACGGTGCGCTCAACGAAGCGCCAGCCCTCATCACCCAGAAGTTCACCAATTTCCATGTCTTCCAAGAGGTCAGTCTGTTGATAGCTAAGTTGGGATACGGGCATGTCCAGTAGAGCTTCATGCACGGCATCTAAGTGCTCTCGGAGGGGCACCTTGTTCCCGTTGGCCGCATTTTGCTCCATCGAACTAGCCAACTTTTCATAGGTCGACATTGCCGAATTTACATAATCGTTCATCCAATCGGCCAGTTCGAAAAGCTCATTAACGTCCATTTCGTTCCCTCAATAAATTTGTGTTTGAATTCTCTACATGAAGAATTTGACTGATAAGAGATGTCATCCAATTCCACCTAGATGTAGCATCGATGGAAACGACCGGGCTAGTGCATGGAGCGCATCCACGAGCATCCGTATCATCGGGTGGTCTATTTTTGTATGCATGCAGGGGCAGTTCCCCCCGAGAAGTCTGAAACTTCATATAATTTAAGAAGTTCAAACGGTTTGTGGCGAGATTCCCCTGGGCAGCCCGGCCCTGGTTGTAGTTTTCTATTTTTCGACAACATGCATGATTGCGCAGGTTAACCCTGGGCAGCCCGATAGGGGGTGGAGGTGGAAGCATCTTCACCCCCGCCCTATTGACCGCCCCTGAAAATATGAGATGTTGGCTGCATGACCTACGCACACGACACCTCGAACTTCCGAATACCTGGCTGACCAGCCAGACTATTTGGGAGTGGCATGGTGCGGGGCGGGCCTTATACACCCAGCAATTGCAGTAGATGACTGTGTTCCCGGCGGTTCGAGTCCGCCCATTCCTACCACCATGTGCATTGTAGACATGTAGACATGTAAACAATGAGCTTCGTAGACAGGTAGCTTTGTAGCTATGTAGACGCGTCTACATGTTAACATGCTGACATGCCTACAGCCTTTTTATGCCAGCGCTCAACACAACGAACCCACGTTCTGAATCCACGATAACCAAGGATTCAAGAATGAAAAAACTGCTCCGCGCCCTCGCTATCACCGCTGTTTGGATCATGCGTCCCGGCATGACTCTGAAATCAGAAAACCCGGCTCCTTCAGGGGCCGGGCTTCTTCCGCCTATTCGGCGGTCTACATAGTGAGTTAAGCCGCCTATTCGGCGGAAAACTTGGCTGCCTATTCGGCGGCCTTACCTCAATAACCATACACACAAGTGGTTAAGGCATGATTAAAGAGTGGCCTTCTATGTGTTGGTACCTGATATTTAGACGTCTAAGCACCTGGTACATAGGTACCTGGCACATAGGTACATATATGTACTGTTTTAACGGTACACGGAGCCTAAATTAATCTTATATTGTACCCTTACAGCGATACATTGAGGGCATCTAAATGGCAGTCAGAAAGGCAGTTCCAGGAGATGAAACGCGAAGGCGCAGGCATGAACTTCACCGCCGTGCGGGTGACGGTGAACTGCCCTTGCCGCAGGCAATCCGCGACATGCGTTATGCGCTCGGCATGACACAGGCAAAGTTTGCTCAGTGTTTCGGCCTGACTCGGGTTCAAGTGAACGAGCTTGAGAACGGAAAAGCTAATCCGACGATGGAAACTTTAACCAGGATCGGTAAGCCGTTCGGTTTCTCGGTCGGCTTCGTGCTTTCCAACAAGCAAACGGATGATTGATGTAATACGCGCACGCCTGAGCTATCCTCAGCCCAGGAGGATCCTGATGACCCAAGCCGAACTGATGACATTCTGCTCGAAAGTAATGGGCTCCGACTTGCTCGCCCGCGACTGGATGACCTCCCCTGCCCTCGCATTAGACCACCAACGCCCTGGCGATCTGATGGATACTGTAGAAGGCAGGGACAAGATCGAGGTTCTGCTGACGCGCCTAGAATACGGCGTCTACACCTGAACGATCAGGCGATTTCCCGTTCATCGAGGATAGCCTCAAGTTCATCGAGACCATTTTGGATCAGCGCAGCAAGGAACTTCTCTTGCGTCAGACCCGCGCGCGACATCGTAGTTTTCAGGCGAGCTTTCAGAGAGGGAGGCAGCCGAACACCAATCTGCGTCAGTCCTTCGGTCTGCGCCTCGGCTTCATCGAGTAGATCATTTAGCAACGAGGTAGGGGCAGACATAGTTGTCGTTGTAGGTGCTACCTTCTTAGGCGCTGCTTTCCGTGCAGGCGCTGCCTTCTTAGCCACTGGTTTCTTGGCAGAAGGCTTCCGTGAAGTGGTCGCATTCTTAGCGGCAGGCTTCTTAGGGTCAGGATGCATTGATTTCGCTCGCACAGCATGATTCACCGCTCGGAAAATGGAGCAGTGATATGAGCGATCTTTTCTGGCTGACCGACGCGCAGATGGCCCGTCTGGCTCCCTTCTTTCCCAAGTCACACGGGAAGCCCCGGGTAGATGACAAGAGGGTGCTGAGCGGGATTATCTTCATCAATCGCAATGGCTTGCGGTGGCGCGATGCGCCTGCTGCCTATGGTCCTCACAAGACGCTCTACAGCCGGTGGAAGCGTTGGAGCGAGAAGGGGATCTTCGCGCGGATGATGGCCGGGCTGGCGGCAGAACACGGCGAGAAGACGACCGTGATGATCGACGCGACGTATCTTAAAGCCCACCGAACGGCGACCAGTATGGCCGCCAAAAAAGGGGGCGTGGTCGCCTGATCGGTCGAACCAAAGGCGGCATGAACACCAAGCTGCACGCCATCTGCGACAGTCAGGGACGACCGATCGACCTGTTCGTCACCGCCGGACAGGTCAGTGATTACATCGGCGCACGGGCCCTGCTGAGCGGCCTGCCAAAGGTCAAATGGCTACTCGGGGATCGCGGCTATGATGCCGATTGGTTCAGAGAAGCGTTGCAGGACAAGGGGATACGCGCCTGCATCCCAGGCCGAAAGAAGCGCAAGACGCCGGTCAAATACGACAAGCGGAGATACAAGCGGCGCAATCGCATTGAGATCATGTTCGGAAGACTCAAGGACTGGAGGCGTGTGGCCACCCGATATGACCGATGCCCGAAGGTCTTCCTTTCGGCCATCGCCCTCGCCGCCCTCGTCATCTACTGGCTATGAATCCTGACCCTAAGCACCTTGCCACTGCTGCACGATTCCTATGGCCATTGGAATTCATATTTTAATACGAGTTCAAGACTGCCAGGTCCAAGATTCAACCAGATATCCTTAGCGCTCGACGCTGCGCTGGCTGGGCAAGGACTCGCCATTGCAAGCCGTTCCTTTGTGCAAGCAGATCTTACTGCTGGACGCCTTCTCGAGGCGGGGTCGGCTGGAAATGATCCCGGCACAGGGTACTACTTGGTCAGAAAGAAAACCCCGCGAGCCTCACCCACTGCCGACGCTGTTTGGTCATGGTGCCTCAAAACATTTTCGGACCGGCATCAGAAGGGTTCAAACCAACGCGTCTGATGCCGGTCCGAAGAACTCATGGTGAATACGCGCATCGGGCACATTCGCCGCCTTGAGCCCACGCACCATCACCTGCATGAAACCGACCGGGCCGCAGATGAAATAGTCTGCCTGCTCGATATTGGTGTTCTCGGTCAGCCAGGCAGGGTCGATGCGTCCCTCCAAGACCCCCTCCTCGCGCTCCCGCCCGCCGAGATCCTCATAAAACGCAAAGGTCGAGTCGGCGAGCCTACCAGAGGTCCCGGTCATGGCGTGGCGCTCCGGATCCTGCGCCGCGTGAACATGGATCATGCGCAGACCTTTCCCGCCAAAGGCTTCGAGCATCGAGATCATCGGCGTCAGTCCGACACCGCCCGATAGCAGCACCACTTCCTGCTTGTCACAGGGATCGAGGAAGAAGCACCCGCCGGCGGCGCGACTTCGATCCGCTCGCCCACCTCGGCCACCTCGTGCAGCCAGTTTGACACGCGCCCGTGCGGCTCCCGCTTCACGGTGATGCGGTAGGTCTGACCGTTTGGCGCCGAGGAAATCGAATAGTTCCGCCGCTGCTCCTCGCCATCGGCAAGATGGAAGCGGAAGCTGAGATACTGGCCAGGGAGGTGCTGGACGACTGCACCGCCGTCCACGGGACGTAGAACGAAGGAGACGATATCCGTCGCTTCGCGCAACTTCTCCGCGATTTCGAAGGAGCGCCAGCCGCGCCAGCCACCGGACGCCTCTGCCGTGCCTTGGTAGATGTCCTCTTCGCGTCCGATCAAGATGTGCGCGAGCTGCCAATAGGCCTCGCCCCAGGCACTCAGGACCTCCGGCGTTGCAGCCTCTCCCAGCACCTCCGAAATCGCTCCCAAAAGCGCATCTGCGACATACGGATAATGCTCCGGGAGAATCTGCAAGCCCGCGTGCTTCTGTGCGATCCGCTCGACGGCCCCGGCCAATACGTTCGGCGTGCGGATATGGGTTGCATAGGCCACCAGCGCATTCGCAAGGGCCTTGTGCTGTGGCGCCTGGCCCTCCTGATTGGACATGTTGAAGAGCGCGCGGATTTCTTCGTTCGCAAGCAGGCGCCGGTACATAGCAGGTACGATCTGATCGACATGCTGGGCCACGACCGGCGCGGTCGCTTCGATGATCTGCAGGGTTACTTCGCTGAGCGGGCTCGACATGACGCTCTCCTAAAAGATTCCGATAATCGGCATCTATAAACGTTCTTCAAAAACATGCCACCCGTTCGTATCTTACAGCCCTGCGTCATTGCGTCCTGGACCGGGCGGACCCGTGCAGACTGCTGGCGCGATGGAAAGGACCGAAACATGCGGCTCAACGACAGCACCGACATTGCGCTGCGGATCATGATCCACGCCGCCTCGACCGGCGGCCAGCGCATCACGATCGACCAGATCGTCGCCCACTACCACCTGCCGCGCAGTACGGTCATGAAGGTGGTCAATGCGTTGACACAGGGGGCATTTCTCAGCGCTCAACGGGGCCGATCAGGAGGATTGACCTTGGCACGGGACGCGGTCGACATTCCCGTGAGCGCCCTGGTCGAGCATATGGAGACCGATTTCGCCCTGGCAGAATGCATGCGCCCGGGCAACGCCTGCACAATCACGCGGCGCTGCCGCCTGATCTCCCCCCTTGAGGAGGCACGCCGCGCCTTTCTTGCCGCGCTCGCGCGGTATTCGGTCGCCGACATTGCCCTCGCGCCTACAGAGTTCGGTCTGACGGCCCCCGACACCTAAAGCTATTTCAGCATCCCGGACGGTGTCACGGGGTGTCAGCAGAATCGGGTTGCCGTTCACCTCCACGATGCCACTATGCCACGATGAAAGATCGCGTTGTTCGGTTTCGGGGGAATTTATGCCCTGCGAGCTCGTTGCGTTGGCTCGGCCGAATAACTGACCTGAGCCGCGGTGGCGCGCTTCGATACCCTAGCTAAAAAAGTTTTCAGACATCTTGGTAGTGTATGGACGAACGATCATGGCTGGCTAAATTTGCGGATGACCCGCAGGCGGCAGTGCGCGTTGAGATTACGAAAATTTAATACGCTTGCGAAACCCAAGGCAGGCAAATTTCGGTCTGGGCCAAGAGATGTGGCTGGGAATGCATCAGCAGCTTGTGGGAGGGCTCCGGAACATTTTGCGTTAGGGTCTGTGGACAATCATCTTGATGCTATGAGTGCTGCCACGAGGTTCCAACACGCCGCGTAGCTGCAATCGGTTTTGTCGTATCTTGTGGCTATCCCCCTGAACTCTTTGATCTTTGCGAAGTAATTCTCCACCAGATGCCGCCACTTGTAGACCTCCGCGTCATAATCGCGCTGGATTTTACGATTGGCTTTGGACGGGATCACCGCTCATAGCATTGAAAAGACTTTCGAATATGCCTGACCGAGCCCATCGCCGGAACCGGCGGAACTGGCTGTTCCAGTGGCCAAAGGCAGGCGGCAGGTCGCGCCACGGCGAACCGGTGCGCACCCGCCAAAAGACCGCTTCCAGAAACAGGCGATTGTCCTTTGCCGTGACTCCGGCATCGCTGACCTTACCCGGAAGATGCAGTTCAAGCCGCTGCCACAAGACGTCCGACACCACAAACCGTTGCTCGTTCATTCAAACCTCCATTTTGGAAGTTTGAATCAGAGATTAGGCCCAATGGGAATCCTGAATGTCCACAGGCCCTAGTATAACTTGGCCGCCGTGATTCCGCCCGCGGACACGCAGAGATTAGGATCGTTCATCGCGGCCAGAACGGCGGGTTCGCTCTCGTCCCGTACTTTCGCGGCTGGCCAGTGCTGTCCGTCTCTGAGCCGACGGAGCATTTCGCGCGCATCCAGTATCCGGGTCAGCGCATTCATCGGAGCTATGAACCGCCCGAAAACGAGAACTTTCTCGTCTTGTTCAGCATAAGACTCGATCAGTCGTGCTGCGGCCAGTATCGTCGGATGGGTGTATATATCCGCAGGCTGCCCACAGAAGGCATCCATCCAGAACGACTGCGGGCCTTCAAACTCATTTTCCACCTTCATTTGTTCGGCAAGGTCGGCTTCAGAAGCGAGTCCAAAACCGTACCCTTGGGCAATCGAAAGTCTTGCACGTTTCACGCGGGGATCCTCCTGGGGCAGGATCGACAGGGCTTCAGCAGCACAGAACCGACGCAGCCAGTCGCGCGTAAACCCCTCAGTTGCGGGGGATACTTTTAAATCCTGGACGACACGATAATCACCGTGATCTTCCTGAAATGCGCTGATCTCGGGATCGTGTCGCTTGTCCCTTCTTAAGACATAGGGGCGCAATGCCTTTTGAAATCGGGTTGCAGCGGTCACGAAGCCATCGGTCAATGGCTCGTCAAGTTCTTCGACCCGGATGCGTTTGACGGTGTCAACATAGCCACTAATCCACGCCGCCAGATCGCCGAGCGCGGTGACATCATGGCCATCGTCTCGCCCGCTGATCCGGCCCAGTGTGTCAATCCATTGGCCTGCGTCTAGCTCAACAGGGGTTGCGGTCATCCCGAGACGGAACGGATCGTTACCTTCCCAACTCACCGGACCAAGAATGCGCGAAAGGCTAGAATCGGCACCGCGTGCCTTGTGTGCTTCATCGACTACGATCAAGTCGAACTGCCCCAACCCATACCCGATCAGCCTCAGGATCTTGTGCTTATATTCATCGGCACCAAGCCACTTGTAGTCGCCAGCCAGATCGCCGACTAAATCCGGATCGTCCTGCAAATTGTGTTCAATGATTGTGTAGGCAATAGTGCTGGCGGCGCGGCGGCTGGCATAAACATGGCTAACCTCACCTCGGTGAAAGCTATCGCGCATGAAATTGCGCCGTCGCCCGGCCAGCAAGCGCACAACATTCGGAAGCAATTCACGCCGCCATCCCCCCGCCGGACCGTCGCCTGCGTTCGGAAAGCGCATGGCTGCAAATGTGTGCGAGATCATCAGCACCTCTTCAGTGGCCCACCCCTTTTTGGGCAATTCCCGCTGCTGTCTGCGATCCTTAAGCCAGTCCACGTGTTTGCGTTTGCGTTTTTCGCTTCCTTCGGCATCTTCCTCGGTGAGGAAACCCGCGATAAATCCGTCATAGCTGCGCAAGGGCAGCAGGGTCTGGTCATCAGGTTGAAACAGCTTCAGTTCCTTCTGCCACTGCACGCCCAACCCAGCCGGGAGCACAATCGCAGCTCTGCCGCCCGCATGACGCACCGCTGTGATTAGCGCGACCGCTATACGGGTTTTGCCCATGCCGACCTCGTCCGCCAACAAGGCCTAGCTGGCCCGAAGCTGCATATTTGGGCTTTTGGGAGAACATGTTGAGAACAAAAGGCTGATTGACGGCCAGACCTGATGTTGGATGATGTTTGCGTCTGGAGGGGTCATGACAGAGCAAGCATTTGCCTCGGTGTGGGGGCTTTCATATTCAGATTTTGAATTTCTTAACCGGTTCACGTTGGGTTATGGAGGGCTAGAGGCGTCATAATGGGTATACCCATGGCGACACCGCGCATGAACACAAAAACCGCCAGAATACATGTTCACTTTGGGTCTGTTTCGAGATAATGAACAGATATTGTCAGAGGCACACTCAAAATGAACACATATCAGGCCAAAATCGGCTATGCGCGCACCTCGACCACGGATCAGAACCTCGATGCGCAGATTGCTGCCTTGAAAGCAGCCGGGTGTGGCATGGTCCGCACCGAGCAAAAGAGTGGTGCCAGCCTTGAAGGGCGTCCCGAACTCAAAACGATCCTCGATTTCATCCACTCAGGTGAAACGCTTGTGGTCACTCGCATTGATCGGCTGGCCCGCAGCCTCAGTGACTTGCAGACCATCGTCACCCACCTGAAATCCAAAGGCGCGCATCTGGCCGCAACAGAGCAGCCGGTGGACACATCAAACGCCACGGGAAAGGCCTTCTTTGACATGCTCG
>Ga0098054_1000587_pt1 | contig 21379 bp, 27 predicted proteins | sample 16_taG_FD_75048 | JGI IMG/M metagenome (GOLD analysis project Ga0098054, IMG submission 75048) | Marine viral communities from the Subarctic Pacific Ocean - 16_ETSP_OMZ_AT15313 metaG | ecosystem: Environmental > Aquatic > Marine > Oceanic | place: Pacific Ocean | collected 2015-01-18
GACATTCATGATCTGGTTCCTCGTCTGGTTCTGGTGGCGGAGGTGGTGGGGGTGGTGGGCAACAATTCGCATTATAAAGCGGATCATTGATTATACAATTCTGTTCTGGATCATTTAATACTACTCCTGATATATTATAACTTCCATAATTATTTCCTCCTCCTGTGAAATTAAAAATATTACAAGTATAATTACCCATAGCTAGACCGTTTGTTTGGAAATTACTTTGTGTAAAATCATTTGCAGGCATACTTGAAACTATTCCTGTTCCTACTGTTTGTGTAACAGTCCCTGCCGCTCCATCATATATTCCAGCATGTACAACAACAGCATTACCATCTGTAACAGACCATTCATAATATGCATTTGGTCCAGTTGATGCTGGGAGTGGATCAAGACAATCTATAGTCCAAACTATACTTCCGTCAGAATTATTACCATAACAAGCACCAGTTGCATTACTACAATCAAATATTGGCACGCTAATAACGACTGGATCACAACTTAACCCTACCCAACTTGGAACTTGAACTGGTATTATCGGAGGACAGGGATTTACTTGCCCCGGCACTCCAGGACTACAAAGATGTGTTGCTGTTCCTATATAAGACTTCAAAAGTATACCATTCAGAGTTGGATCATTGGCTTGTATCCATGTTTCAAAATCATATAAAGTATCAGCTGGTGTTCCCCCATAACCAGTATTAGTTATTAGATCTAATATGAATTCGTTCCATTCTGTATAAACCCAACCATTTCTATTTATAAGAGTTGATCCATTTAATGCTGGGTTATTTATATTATCTAACATTAGTGCAAAATAATGAAATTGTCCAGTACAATACTGACCTGATGCTGTATCAGTACACTGACAACAATTTCCACCACAGAAAGACGCATCACAAGCTTTAAATCGAATAGTACGTACATCCTGATCTCTTAATGCATGCATTGGTTCAGATATATAACTTAATAGTCGCAGACCACTAGTATCCCAACCTGCTGGTGGAGGACCAGGAGGTAGATCATTTACACAATTTAGATTCGATGCTAATCCGGGGCCACAATTTACTGCATCATCACAAAAAGAATCAGGACAACCCATACAGATGTTTGTTCTATCAACTGGATTTTGTCCCGCCATTGGTCCACATGACCAATCCATAGGAACATTATTTCCTGGTGCAAATATAACACCCGCTCCCCAAGGTGCGCCCGGATTGGTTTCTATTGGGCCAAACTTCTGTTCATATTGATAGATTGTATAGTTATTTGTTTCCAGAGGAAATTCCTCTACGTATACGTTTGGTTCAGGTAATCTATCCTGAATAGCTTTAGTTCTATCTACAAGTGAAGCTGTATCATCACTGAAGCTTACTGAAGCGTTTGCTGCCGGATTATACTCTTGAGAGTTTCCAAATAGTGCAGTCCATTCTAGTTCAGTATATCCTGCTAGCTTTGCTCTATTAAATCCTAAAGGTCCTACTATAGACTCTTTATTTACAACAAATGGATCTATTTCAGTTCCTATTGCTTTTGTATCAAGATTAGTATGGGTAATATTACCCTCTAAAGTAAGGATGTCTAAAACCGCCAAAGCTCTGTCAGCGTCCGCCTGGGTATCCATCATTACGGTTCCTATCCCTGGTATGATTACTGGTATTGCCATTATACGTATCCTAGTACTGGGTCACATCCAACCATTCCCCTTAATTCTATTTGTGTTCCTGGGGCTGGTGCTACTGACGGATTAATAACTGAAGGATCTATATCATCTATATTAAGTCCCCATACAGCAGGTGGATTTAAAGGCCCTGCAATTCCTAAAACCCATGCATTAGGGTCAGTCATAGGAATAGTCCTAAAAGGTAGATTATAGGTCATCTGAGCTGCATTAAGCACTATATCTAATATATTTTGCTCGGCTACTAGTTGACCAGCATATGCTCTTACCCCTCTCTCATCGTTGTTTGAGAAGGCTGCATTTTTTGCAAGGTTTACTTCTCCCATTAGCCGTTCAAGATAAACTGGGGCGCTATAGGGTAAGTATATATTAGCTGGATCTCCGCTTTGTGGCATTAGGCTGTATTTTTATTAATTATATATAATCTCTTTGGTTTAACTTTAAATACTCCAAAATGATGTAATCTCACTTTAGCGCATTCTCCTTCTTCAATTTTCTCCTGGACAAACTTAAACTGAGATTTAACTATACTTTCTATAACATAAGTTGGTAGATCGTATTTCTCAGCTAGATGTTCCAAAATATCTGCGTGATTCTTTTCAATCATGTTTTACTTACATCGGTGGTAAAATAGTACCTCCCCATCTGATATATCACATGATTCAATATTCATTGCCCACATAGTATGACCCCCCCTTGCTGAGTCTAATGTTATTGTAGTTATTGGATTTTGATTTATTGAATCTACTATAGGCTCACCTTTCCATACTATATTAGACAATACAGTTGTTGAAGCACTAGTTGGATGAGCGAATGTATAATCACCCGCAGGTAAACTTTTCCCATCTACCACATGTACGCCTCCACATCCTCGTACTGGAGTATTATTAGTTTGCAGTTTTAATGCTGCTAATATTCTTGAATTATTATCTATTGCCATTATTCTTATCTTTTATTAAATTAGTAGCGGGTGAAGGAATCGAACCTCCGGCTCCGGCTAATGAAACCGGCGAGTTCACCATTACTCTAACCCGCGATATTATACTGCCTTCCCTCCTTCAATGTTGTGGGTCTTAAAATGCGCCGTATCTGGTTCAAGTGCTAATTTATCTTTTGCCTCATACCATTTAGTTCTGCATATATTAAGTTCCGCAAAATCGAATGTATCCTTCCAAGGGTCTTTCGTACTCTTTATACCTCCCATACCCCTAGCTGTAAACAAATAGCCTGCTGGATTACCTGAAGGGTCTTGAATGGTCCATAATCTTCTTGGAGTACCATCCTTAAGCTCTTTTAGATAATGCACTGTTAATTTATGCTTATCTATGTAATCTCTCACCACTTGCTGATCAACTACACTTGCTGGCACTGATGCTCCAGCACAGCAGCTTTCTAATGATAAGGGTTGTTCTATCTCTTTCTTTTCTTCGTCCATTAAATTTTCTTTTCGCTATAGTTATAACACTACACCTCTTAATTCAAATGCAAAGATATATAAAAATAATCTATAAAATATAATTTTTTATAAAAAATATTTTTTAAGAGGTATTTAGAGATGCAGACCATTATTGAAAACTCCCCCCGGTCAACAAAGAAGATTGAATCCCCCCACGTCGAAAACTGATTTAGATCTATCACCTTTTCTGAAGATAGATATGGTAGATACAATTCAACCTATCGTTACTTCACCAGCAGTAGATACTACTCCAGCCGTTAAGGTAGAGTACATCTCTGTTGATGGTCCTTACACTCGTAAGAAAGATGGTGCACTAATCATGTTCTGTAGACAAGAACGTGATGTATCATTCGACTTGGAGACAGGGGAGATGATTGACGACACACAGTCGTGGATGCTTCCTTACACTCCTGAGAAGATGGACGCTATCCAAGGTATGATTGCCAAGTTCGGCAAGGTATACCGCACGATACAGTCGAAGTAACGGGAACTAACTATCCAGCCAGATAGAATGTTCTGAAGTCATGATACACTTCATCAATCAGTATCATACACCACTCTCGAAGGTTACTAAGGAACTACGCCTAAAGCCGATGTGAGAGTGGTTTTTTTTATTCACCAAAAGATTAACTATTATGCCTATAGAAGAAACGTACAACTGTAACCAATGTTGGGACTTAATACCACATCCAGGTTTATGTCCTACTTGCGAGGTTGAAGAAGCATCTTTAATTGAGTATGCTGAACAACTAAAAGAAGAAGAAGAAGAAGAGAGTTAGTCTCTTCTTTTTTTATTTAAATCTATTTACCTGTACTTAATTTGGACGCTGGGGACAAAACGCAGAAGGACTCGTTAATAGAGTTTGGAGTGAAAGAGTCAATGTAAGCAGAAGCTAGAGCATTGGTTATCGTAGTAACTCCATTTACCGCTCAATAAAAAAGTTTACTCTTTATGAGTAACGAAGTAGGAACATTCTAAGCTAAGAACGATGGTGCACCGTCTCCCTGGGCTTCAGAGTGTTTTTTTTTATTTAGATCCAAGACCTTTACTTAACTTTGGGAGGTTAAGAGTTGTTCTCTTGTAATTGACGACTTAGAATGTGGTATAGAGTCCACTAGAAGTTATTGTATTGATGAAACCATAAGAACTCACAGAATGTACAATAGAAGTCCGACAGAAGGTCTAATTCATAAAAGATGTCTTCCTCCCAAGTAAAGAACTAGTGTTGAGTGATGTGTGTGTGAGACACAGTAAAGACAGTATTACGACCTCTGAGTAAATGTAAGAGTTTACTGTCTTTATTTTTTTATTTAAATCTATGACCTTTACTAAAGTGTGGTATGTGTGTGTATCATTCGTCTACTTGTATCTCGAATTACATTCCTATTCGTGTGTAAAAACAACTCAACACTTAAAGAACTAAACGATTTAACGAAAATAAGAGTATTCTTAGACAGTGTATACTCACACACCTACCATTTTAACTAACATTTTAATCATTGTTATTACAGTATATTAGTATATATATAGCTAAAGTTGTAATAACACCAAAACCGAAGAGAACAATGTGATAACCGTTCAACATTAACAATGGATGTAACAAAAGTAAAACAATTCGTAACAAACTTACCTGAAAATGAATGTGCAGCTATCGCTGTGACTCGTATTAAAGACGATAAAAAGACAGGTGCAAAAACATTTCAAGTAGAGTTTGGACACAAATTAACAGATACAAAAGTATCAACAAATTCAGGTACTAATTTCGTACAATTAGCACAAGCTTCTAACCCTTCATTTACACCTTCTTCAGGTTGTAGAAGAGTATGGTTAAACTTTATGGAGCCTGAATTACATCAGTATTTTCCTCAAATAGATAAGAATGCAATAGCACAATTACCTATCAGAACTACTAGTTCTGCAGGACCTGGTATCTTTATAGGTACTGTTAGTCCAAGTATAACACATGCTGGAGTAGAAAAGTATTTCAGAATATGTGTGAATGAGGTATTTGAATCAGATGCAAATGAGTATGAGCTACAAAACATAGAGTCTCAAGCTAAAAAGGCAGGTTCAACAGGTAGAATGATTAAGGGTATGAATCCTAATACTAACCGTGTTGAACATATCTTTAGTAGAACTATGTTAAAGGCTGCAACTAGAGATGAGAACGGTGTGTATGCCAACGAGAATGGTTGGAAACACAACGAAATTGAAGAGTATGTAGGTGATGTGGATGTTTATTCTACTACTGAAACAGGTGTTGAGTTCAACACTAATACAGGAGAAATAGTGACTTCTACACCTTCACTACAATAGTTAAACTGGCTGGATAATGAACTTGAGAGTGTGTGATGCACTCTCTTGTTCTTCCTTTTTATTAGCCATCAATCATTTAAAATAAATAAATTATGAAATCAAGTCTCAAACATTTTGGAGATGTATTTATTACATCTATAGCGTATCTTGCAATGATAGCAGCACCAATTATTATCATATTAGTTATACTTCGTGTAATTGAAACAGGTAGTGGATTAGTTGATCTGGTTCTTATCATGTTCTTATGTGTAATAACATTAGTAGCAAGAGTAATTAGCCGTGAGGGTTTATTAGCTCACAACAAAGGCGAAAGAATATTCTTTTAGTCTTATAAATATAAAATAACCGTGATGACCATTCTCACCCTTTCACTACTTGTTTTGTCGTAACAAGAATGCGAGCGGTTAACTTATAAAGATAGAAGAGTTTATGGTGTAGCGACTGCGCTCCCATATGAATGAGATTAGGCATAGTCTCAAATTAAGACTGATCATCTCTTTATCTATCTTTATCTCATAAATAAAAGGTGTCTGAGCGTTGGTGGTTATTAATGTAATATGCCCTGGACCCGCACACTGACTTAATAGAGAATGGAAAAACATATGCGTTACGCAGTCTCTACCTTTTATTTTTAACTATAATAACTATTTATATTAACTGTAGATAAACCCAGCTGTGGTTTTGAAGGTTAGTATGAATAGTTGTTTTTATTATTTTGAACACATTAACCCATGTCCAGAGTCTACACTAACTAATCAGGAACGATTAGGCGTCACAGTGTGTGTAAAGCTGGTCACGGATTGTAGATAAACAAAGTTCGCTGTCTCTATTGTGCACGCAAGTGTATCAAGGCCAGTTAGTAGTGTATTATTTAGAATTTGACTGCAAATAAAGGTTGTGTGTGTTCAATCTGTATGAGTCAGTAATAGTATTGTTTGGGTCTCACAAGGGCCTATAACTAACGCTATTACTAGACTTATACTATAAAATGAATGTAGAATTAAAACAATAGATATGAAAGATAATAGTAAATTAAGTGATGTAAGTTGGTTACGTGTGGTGTTATTTATAGTGGTTTGTGTGCTATTATCATCATGTTCATCTAAACTTACACCACGACAAGCAGAAATAAATTATGAATTAGAGAAAGCATACCTAGAGTATAGTTATCAAAGAGATTCATTATTTGTTGAGTATAACAAAGTATTAATTAATAAAGAATAAAATTATGGAAATAAGTAGCGAAATGTTATTATATTTGCTGACATTTGTAGTTGGAGTGGTTACAGGAATTGTAATCATGGTACAAGTCAATAGTAAACATGATAATAAGCTTATACACAATTTATTAGAACTAGAAGATAATATGTTAGAATATAATAAAGTTGTGAATGAATTACGAGTTAAACTTCGTATAACTGAGACTAAATTAAAAGCCCATGAGTTAACTCATCAAGCTAAAGTCTTAAATGGTGTAAATTAATGTATTATGGCAAACAAGTATCAACATGTTATTGATTCCCTTAAGGATGACACAATAACTACAGTGAGTGAACCACGATCTAATTGGAGAGTTAAAGTTTATCCTCCTCCTAGAGTATGGTTATGTGATAAAACACTGGCGACAAAATGGGTAAGTAATAAAATTAATACATTAAAATATGGCAAAAAAGAAGGAAAATAAGTGGAAAAGTTACGGACAAGTAGCTGAACCATTAACAGGTCGTAAAGAATCAGCGTTCTTTGATATTGACTTATCTCCCGCTCGTAAAGAGGATGAAACATATGAAGATTATGTTAAAAGGAGAAAAGAAGGTAAAAGAAGAATAAAATTGCATCTAAAGGGTAGAAAGGTAAACTAATTTAGTTATCTTTGCTACCCTTTTGATTGAACTCAACACTACAAAACAATACAACTATGTATTTGTGGAGTAGGCAATGTTGGAATGTGCTTCAAAGAGAGAGTATACATGGTGCTCGAAATAGAATTCTATTTTAAGGTTCGAATCCTTGCTACTCTATAAATACATTTATAAATAATAAAAAAGAAGAAGAAATGGAAGTATCTAATCAGATCCTTAGTGATATAGTCACCTTTAATAAATACGCCAAGTTTCTGCCTAGTAAGGGTAGAAGAGAAACATTTAACGAAATTTGTAGTCGTTATCAAGAAATGATGATTACAAAACATCCACACATGGGAAAGGATATAAAACATGCCATGAAACTTGTAAAAGATAAGAAAATATTACCTTCGATGAGGGCTATGCAGTTCGCGGGAGCTGCTATAACTAAGTCAGAATCAAGGATTTACAACTGTGCGTATTTACCAATAGATGATTATAGAGCTTTCTCTGAAATCATGTTCCTTTTATTAGGAGGAACAGGAGTTGGATACTCTGTACAGTATAAACATGTACGAAATTTACCAGAAATAGTCAAACCTATGAAATCTCAAAAGTATGTAATTGGGGATTCAATAGAAGGTTGGGCTGATTCTGTAAGACATCTAGTTGCGTCTTATTTAGGTATTAGAAAAACAAAACCGGTATTTGATTTTTCTGATATTAGACCTAAAGGATCGCGACTAGTAACAGCCGGGGGGAAAGCCCCTGGACCTGAGCCACTTAAGGTGTGCTTATTTCATTTAGAAACATTACTAAACAGAAAAGAATCAGGAAGTTCTCTTACGCCTTTGGAGGTGCACGATATGGTATGTTATATTGCCGACGCTGTGCTTGCAGGCGGAATTAGGAGAGCAGCATTAATTTCATTATTCTCAATGGATGATGAAGAAATGCTAACAAGTAAATATGGAAATTGGTGGGAGCTGAATCCTCAACGAGGAAGGGCTAACAACAGTGCAGTAATTCGTAGACACCGCATCACTAAGGTTGAATTCAATAGGTTTTGGAAAAAAGTTAAAGAATCCAATGCTGGTGAACCAGGTATGTATTTCACTAATAATAGTGATTATGGTACAAACCCTTGCTGTGAAATTGCTCTGAAACCATTCCAATTTTGTAATCTCACTGAGGTTAATGTATCCAATATAGACTCACAAAGAGATCTTGAAGAACGAGTTAAGTACGCAGCACTACTAGGCACTTTACAAGCGTCCTTCTCAGATTTTCACTATCTCAGACCTATATGGAAACAAACAACTGATAATGATGCCTTAATTGGTGTCGGGATGACAGGAATTGGAAGTGGTACAATTTTGCAGTATGATTTAGAGCAGGCAGCGGCAGTTGCTATGCAAGCTAATGAAGACTATGCAGAATTATTAGGAGTTAATAAAGCAGCAAGAGTGACTACTATCAAACCTTCAGGTACTACGAGTTGTGTATTAGGAACATCTTCAGGGATCCATGCATGGCATAACGACTATTATATTAGACGGATGCAATGTACAAAGGATGAAACATTATATAAGTATTTATATAAGAACCATCCTGAATTGGTAGCTGATATGAAACTAATACCTAACAGCGCAGTGATTGAGATCCCTCAAAAAGCTCCTGCTAATTCCATTTTACGAGATAAAGAGACAGCCTTGCAATTACTAGAAAGAATTAAATTATTTAATTTAGACTGGGTAAGAGCAGGCCATCGTAAAGGTGATAATACTAACAATGTATCAGCTACTATATCCATTAAAGAAAATGAATGGAAAGAAGTAGGTGAATGGATGTGGTCTAACCGGGACACATTCAATGGTTTAAGTATATTACCTTATGACGGCGGATCATACACTCAAGCACCATTCGAAAACATATCAAAATCAAAATACTATTCAATGATTAATGCATTACAAGCTATAGACTTACGTAAAGTTAAAGAATTAGATGACAATACGACAAGAAGCCAAGAGATAGCATGTGCAGGCGGGTCATGTGAAATAGTATAACATAAGATCAGACGACAGGCATAGTTATTAATCTTAAAGAAGATCTTATGATACAAATAGTAATCATACTATTAACCGTCGGACTATTTTGTCTTGCATGGATGGTAGTATTTGGAAATGAAAAATAATATGGGACATATGAATTGGATTTCTACCTTGAGTGAAAGTGACATTCAAGAGATGAAACAAAAGATAATAGATGCTAAACCTCAAGATGAGAATATAAACTTTCAAGGGGAGACGCATACTATCACTTATATAGAAGCAGTAATCAAAGTTTGGGAAACTAATATAGTTGACCCCGAATTATTAGATAATGTATAATTAAAAATGAATAGATATGATAAAGTTAATCTGCGCGCACAAGAGTATAGACTCTATATTCGAGTGTGCATCAATGGATGAAGCTGTAGAATATCTTTCTAAACAAAGCGTACTTGGCGTCGATACTGAAACAGAAGGCAAAGATTTCTTAACAAAGAAAGTTGTTATGTTTCAGATCGGTACTAAGGATGTTCAATATGTCATCGATACAAGATACCAAGGTATCGAACCTTTATTACCTATATTAGAGAACGAAAATATTATAAAGATATTTCATAATATTAAGTTCGATTATAAATTCTTAAAGAGCTGGTGGGGTGCGGATATTAAAAATCCATACGACACTATGTTAGCTGAAGGTGTTATAAATTGTGGAAGAAGTAAAGTGGGTTACTCACTTAACGTGCTGACACAGAGATACTTAGGCAAAGAATTAAATAAAGAAGTTCGAAACAAGTTTGTTGGTCTTGATGGCAAACCATTTAGTACAGAACAAATATTATATGGTGCTGAAGATGTAGAGCACCTTATAGATATTAGAGAACAACAATTAGTAAAAGTTAAAGAATTAGACCTTGAGAAGGTTCTGCACTTAGAGAATAATGCAGCTTTAGCTTTTGCTGATATTGAGTTCAATGGATTAAACTTTGACTCAGAGAAATGGTTAGCAATAGCTGATAACTCTGAAGTTGAAGTAATTAGCATGGAAAAACAATTAGATGATATGATATATGCACTAGACCTTAATAGGTTTGTGAAGACATCATTTCAGACTGATATGTTTATTCCTGCTGAAGAGATCCGTAAGATAGATATTAAATGGTCAAGTCCTACCCAAGTACTGAAAGTCTTTAAGGAATATGGTTTAGATATTGAAAAGGTTAATGCCTTTGAACTATCTAAGTTTAAGCATAAAGCATTCATTAATAAATATTTAAAGTATAAAGAGAAACAAAAGATTGTATCAACCTATGGTAAATCTTTTCTTAAATATGTTATGAAAGATGGGAAGGTAAGAACTAGCTTTTGGCAAATACTAAATACTGGACGAGTTTCCAGTGGTAGTAAGGAAGATAGAAAACCTAATATGCAAAATATACCTGCAGATAATAAATTCAGAAATTGTTTTAAAGCAAGAGATGGATATTCATTAGTATCTGTAGACTATTCTGGTCAAGAATTAGGGATTATAGCATCGGGATCAAAAGATCCTGTATGGATGACAGCACGTAAAGAGGAGGCAGACCTCCATAGTATATGTGCTGACATGGTATTTAAAGATAAATGGCGTGAAGCTGATGCTGATGAGAAGAAAAAACTTAGAACTATGATTAAGACTATTAACTTTGGTCTTGCTTATGGTATGAGTAAATTCAAATTATCAGATACTCTACAAATATCAGTCGATGAAGCTGAAGCATTAATTAAACAGTATTTTACAGAGTTTCCTAAAATTGGAGGCTTTTTAAATACATTGGGTAATTATGGTAAGCAACATGGACATATCAGAACATTTAAACCTTATAGAAGGATTAGATGGTTTGAAAACTGGCGCAATAACATGAGTCCTAAGAAAGATTTTAAGGAACTCGGTGCTATTGAGCGTGCAAGTAAAAATACACCAATACAAGGTACAGGAGCTGATATGATCAAACTAGCAATGATTAAGATAAGAGATCATATTAATAAAACTAATTTTCCTGCGCATTTAGTAACTCAAGTTCATGATGAAATAGGCGTGGAAGTGAGAGATGATGTAGCAGAAGATTGGGCAAGTATACAATGTAAACTGATGAGAGATGCAGGAGAAGAAATTATTCCTGATTTCCCTATGGGTGTAGATTTTACAATAACTAAAGAGTGGAGTAAATAAAACTATTAAACATGAAAGCTAATGAAGTAAAAGATAAGGTCCAGAGAGAGGGCCTTAACAAATGGTGGTCTCGCTTTAACGGTAAGGGCACCCTTCAATATGCTACAGGTGTGGGTAAAACCAGATGTGGTGTATTAGCGGCTGCTTTAATAGCAAAAAGAGTGGGTATGGATTGTAAAATTCTTATCCTTACTCCTACCCAAACTATTAGAGACAGGTCGTGGAAAGAAGAGTTTAAGAAATGGGATGAAGAGTTATTATTTGAATCATGTGTTAAGACTGTATGTATACAGACTGCATATAAATATACTGGAGAACAGTATGATTTAGTAATAGCTGATGAGATACATAATTATATATCTCCTGAATATTTTAATTTCTTTTCAAATAACCATAGTCCAAGAGTATTGGGACTAAGTGCTTATATAGACCCAGTTAAACTTAGATTATTAACAGCTGTAGCACCTATCTGTGCAAAGGTAAGTACTGCAGAAGCTAGTAAATTAGGATTAATTAGTGAATATAAGATATATAACATACCCTTAAAATTAAGCGGAACTGAAAAACAATCATATACAAGTGCTAATAATAATTTTAATAGATTATTTAGTATTTTTGATAAAGATTTAAAACTTATGTATGCATGTATGAAACCAGCTACATATAATCAGTTCCTTTTACGTAAAGGTATGAATTTAGATGAGGAGAATAAAACGTTTCCTTATCAATGTAATGCTGCAATGGCTAAACGCAAGAAGATATTATATAATGCTTCCGCTAAAGTTACTGCAGTTCAACAACTATGTGATATGTATTCCGAGAGGAAAACAATCATCTTTTCTCAAACTATAGACTTTGCTGACAAAGTTTCTGAAGCGCTTGGTGATACTTGTGTTAGTTTTCACAGTAAGATAGGTAAGAAAGCAAGAACTGCTAACTTAGATAAACTTATTGATAACAGAACTAAAGTAACAAGGATTTCAACTGCTAAAGCTTTGAACGAGGGCATGAATGTCCCGGATATTTCAATGGCTATTATAGCCAGTGGAACTAGTAAAGTTAAAGACTTAATTCAACGAATCGGTAGAACCGTTAGATGGGAAGAAGGTAAGCAGGCGCTTATTTTTCATCTATATATTGAAGGTAGTCAAGAAGAGAAGTGGGTTAATTCCGCGCAAGATGGACATAGTGTTGAGTTAATGAGACTAGAGCAGAGCTGAAGCTATTAAAATTCAGATAACCTGGCCAGCGCTGAACTGCTCTAGGCCTCATTATTTAAAGATATTTGCAACAAGTTCAGTTGCAGAGCGGGGACACATAAAATTGTGCGCTATAGTGTCCAGAGCAGTCTCATAGCAAGTTAGTGGTTTTTCGTGCTATGTAGACAGTCTCCTTAACTTAATTATTAACCTAAAATCAAATGTTATGTCATATGATAACTGGAAACTCGCATCACCTGATGACGAGGGACCCCATTTAGTAAGCCCTTGCTGTGGCGATGAATACAGCGAAAAAGACTTTATTACAGAAATGGGAGAACAGTATATATGTAATAAATGTAATGAACTGTTTGATTACCCTGAAGAAGATCATGAGCATGCAGATAGAATGCGTGAAAATGCTCTAGAGGATCGGATGGATGAAGATAGACTCGAAAAATGAAAACTATAGTTGAAGCAAAACAGCACTTAAGAGATAATTTTAAAAAAGGTACTGAATGTCCTTGTTGTGGTAAGTATGTAAAAGCATATAAAAGAAAATTAAATTCTGGTATAGCTAGAGCATTAATACTTATGTATAGACTAGGAGCATATAATAGTAAATATATTCATGTGCAAAATGAATTTGCTAAATTAAAATTAAGAGCAACAACTATGGATTATGCATATGCTGAAAAATGGAAATTAATAAATGATGGTGATGATATAGGAACTTGGACTTTAACACAAAGAGGTGTTCAATTTGTGTTAGGCCAAACATTTTTACCTGATCATTGTTTAGTTTATAATGGCAATGTATATAGTTGGAGTGATGATTTAGTAAATATTACAACTGCTCTAACAAATTCATTTAATTATGATGAATTAATGACCCTTTAAAATTTAATATTATGTCGAAAAAGAAAGCAAGAGAGGTTTGTAAAAATCTCTATCGTACTATCATAAATATGAAGCCTACACCTATGGTTCATAATAATGAGATGTTTCAAGATCTTCCCGTACGTCCAAGTAAAGAAATTTTTAAAGGGCTATATAATAAACTCGTTAAAAAATATGGATTTCGAAGAAGACAGTTATGAAAAAGCTGTGAGAATATACGGCTCACAAGCTGAAGTACAAGTCGTTGAAGATGTATTCTTTGATGATGATGGTCATGGTTATGTAACGACGCAAGTCATTGGTAATCATACTATTACAACGTATAAAAAGAAGAAGAAAGGTAAGAAAAAGTTAGTATATAAGCTATAATTTTCTTATATTTGTAAACCGTTTAAAAGCCTGCCTATGAATGTAGAAATCAACGTTCCGGGACTCATCAAAAATAAGTTAACAGCATCACAATACGTGATGTTGTTGCTTTTATTTGAAGGGAACACAGAACTATTTGTAAATTATGCAAACCTATATGGATTTGCACAAAAGGAAATACAAGGCTTAGTTGATCAAGGATATGTATTATCTTGTGACCCTAAGAATCCTTTAACTTGTATAACAATAGCTAGAGATAAAGTAAGAAGCTTAATAGGAATAGAAGAATCATATTTCACTGAATTATTTAATACATATCCATTAAAAGTATCCGATGGTCGTTCAGTTAGAATGTTAAGACCCTCTAGTTTATCAGCTAAAGCAGCAAAAGTATGTAAGGAAAAATATGATCGTTTTATTAAAGGTAATCTTATTAAACATAAACATGTTATAGAGTGTTTAGAGAAAGAATTACAATTAAGAAAACGAGGTGGAAACTTACAATATATGCATGCCCTAGAAACTTATATTAATAAGAATGCTTGGGAGAACTATGCTGGGTTATTGGATACCGAGACAACAATCCAAGCACAGGATACAAAATACGGACAAGATTTAATTTAATTATGGAAAATAAAAATAAACCAAGCTTATACTATAAAAGTATAGCAAAAGCAACGCATGATGCTGTACAATATATAGATCAGCGTCGTCAAGGACTTATAAAGTCTTTAAGAACTCCATGGTCTAAATATAATCATGTGAGTATGGATGGAATAGAGTGGAACACTATACATACTATAGCGGGTATGTCTGGAAGTGGTAAAACTGCTATTATAAATCAATTAGAAACAGAACTATTTAAATTAAATCCTGATGAAAACTTTGCTGTACTTTCATTTAACTTTGAGATGCTAGCGCGTCAGTTAGTTAGTAGAAAGCTTTCAAATGAGTTGAATATGACTACTAGACAATTACATAGTGGTATAGATGGATTTAGTCTTTATGATGCTGAATTTTATAAAGTATTAACTGCTCAGAAAGAATTTAATAAACTTCCTATTTACTATGTAGAAATGCCTGGTACTGTAGAGTTAATTAAAAATACTATTGAGAAATTTGTAAATGAAGCTTTTAATGTAGAGAGAGGAATCGTTGTTATGTTAGATCATACTATATTAGTACGTGGTAAACAAGGTGAAATGGAACGATTAGTTCTTGTTGAACTTATGATTATGGCGAACTCATTAAAGAAAAGATTTAAAATAGCTTTTGTATTTCTATCTCAATTAAATAGAGAAATTGAATCTGCTGATAGAGTAACAGAACCGTCTCAACAATTTCCTAAGAAAAAGGATTTGTTTGGTGGTGATTCTGTATTCATGTTTTCGGATTTAGTTATGGTATCTATGAACCCTGAACAATTAGGGATGGATACTTATGGAGCTAAAGCATGGCCTACAGCTGGTGCTTTATTCTGGCATTTCATTAAAGTAAGAGAGGGACAACCTTGTATTGCTAAAATGAAAAATGAACTTAAGTATAATCGTGTAGTTGATTTCCCAAAAGAAGTTAATTACCAATTAAAAATTGAAACAGATGGCAAATAAAATATATAACACAACAAATACGACTTTAGGGAATCATGTAAAAGAAGTAATATTTGAAACAGAATTACCTCCAGCTGAAGGGTATGACAAATCTGTACGTGAATTATTAGATTTAGCTTATGAAATAGAAACAGCAAAACGCCCTGGATATACATTAGATAGTCCAGATGTTTTAGCTAATTTTAAGAAAGCAGCTGAAATGACTGGATGTACACCTATGCAAGCCTGGGGAGCATACTTTTATAAGCATGTAGCAGCAATCTTAAGTTATGCTAAAGATCCGAATATAGAACAAGCAGAACCATTAGATGGTAGATTTGCTGATGCTATAAACTATTTAAAATTAGGATTTCATATGCTACAAGAAGAAAAACTAGAACAAGAAATTAATAACCAACAAAAATTACCTTTTTAATATGGCAAATTTAGTAATTATTTGTGGAAAGTCTGGATCAGGCAAATCCACAAGCGGGAGTAATCTCGACCCAAAAAAAACTCTTTGGTTGAACTGTGATCAAAAAGCACTACCTATTAAAGGATGGAAAAAGAACTATAGTAAAGAAAATAAAAACTATGCAACTGCTTCTAACCTTGTAGATATTGTAAATACACTCAAAGCTATACCAGAGAAAGCAAAGCACATCAAGACTATTGTGATTGATACCATTAACAGAGTAATGACTGATAAAGTAATGGGAGAAAGACACATTAAAGGTTTTGAAAAATGGGCTAGCTTATCAGGTGGTATATATGATATATTCACGGTCATAAACCAAGTTATACCTGATGATGTTGATGTATTTGTATTATCGCATTCCGATGAGGGATATACTGATATGGGAGCACAATATCGTAAAGTGATGACAGCTGGTAAACAGTTAGACAAGATTGTTTTAGAATCTATGTCGAGTATAGTATTATTTACACACATTGAATCAGATGGTAAAGGTAAGAATGAATATTTCTTCCAGACACAAACAGATGGGGTATCGACTGCAAAGTCACCTGCTGGGATGTTTGAAGACTACCAAATACCTAATGATTTACAAATGGTAAAGGATACTATGTTTAAGTATTATAATGAATAAAAGTGAAGTTTAATTAAATTAATTTAAAATTATGAGTATGTATCAAATTAACCAGAAGGTTAAATCAGAGGGCTCGTCAGCCAAAGTATTTCCATTAGGAATTAGTGAAAATGCAGAAATGACAAATGTAAGTATGGAAACTGCTTCTAACGGAAATAGTTTCTTGAAGTTTTCTTTTACAGCACCAGATGGTTCTGCTTTAAGTCATTTAGAATGGCCTATTGATGTGAACAACGAGGGATGGGAAAAGAAAGCGCAATCTCAAATGAAGAGAGTAAAGCATATTATGACCAAATTCTTAGATGAGGATAAGGCTGTAGTAAATGCACAAGATTTCGAAGGATTCTGTCAACAAGTTATTGCATTATTAGGTAATAGCTATGTAGGTAAGAAAATGAGAGTTAAAACTGTTTATAGTTATAACAATTATGTTTCTATTCCTAAGTATGTTCCATTCTTAGAAGATATGAATGTTGAGAAGACTAGACTTCAAATCACTAACTTCGATAAGATGGAAAAAGATGAAGCGGAAAACCCTTCAAATTTAACAACTACTGCACCAGCTAATGGTGTAGCAGCGGAGCCTGCGTCTGATTTACCATTTTAGGTAATCGGATATAGATAGGGGGGAGGTTACTAGAGACGAAGTAATATATGTACGTACACCCTCCCCTCTTATCTATTTACAATGGAATCCCCATATAAGATAACACTTTCTTTAACTAAAGACCATATCCTAGATAAAATTAGCCAATATCAAATATTTAGCTACTATGTAGGATGTGATTTTAAGTCTGGAGTTGTAATGAATAGTCCGCTCCGACAAGATGATAAACCAAGCTTTTCCATCTTTACTGATCGTAAAGGTACTCTGAGATTTAAAGATTTCGGTAATGGAGATACTGGTGATGCGTTTACATTTATTCAAACCCTATTTGGATGTGATTTTTATTCTGCGTTAGTTAGAATAAATGAAGATTTCAAATTAGACTTAATGTATAATAAAAAGAATGTTGTTGTTAAACCGTTTGATGGTTTTAAAACTGCAATCAAAGAGTTAAAATTTGATGCTAAGAAAACTATTGGTGTAAAGACGCAACCATTAACTTTTATAGATAAACATTATTGGGGACAATATGGTATAACAGAAGAAATTCTTAAATATTATAATGTCTTTTCATGTAAATGTGTATTTATAGGAGAGAATGTAGTAGGCTATTATAAGAATAATGATCCAATTTATGGTTATTTATTCTATAAGGATAGTGTATATACATGGAAAATTTACCGTCCGCTATGTCTTACGGGACATAAATGGATGAGTAATACTAATCGAACTATCTTTCAAGGTTGGGATCAATTACCTGAAAGAGGAGAGTTCATTATTATAACGAAGTCACTAAAAGATGTAATGGTTCTTAGGAGCCTTGGATTCATTAGTGCTGCGTTGCAGAATGAGATTACTAGTATTAAAGATACTGTAGCCCGAGAGTTATATGAAAGATTTAATAAGATATATATATTAAATGATTTTGATTTAACCGGTGTTAAGGGAGCTAACAATCTTAAAAAGAAATATGGTTTTAAACCTATATTCTTACAAGATTTTAGTAACCGGAACAATGGCTTTAAAGATATTTCTGATTTTAGGAAAGATCATACTGCTGAACAAAGTAAAAATAAAATAAATAAACTGATATGAAAATAGAAAGAGAACATGTAGTCGATGAACTCATCGGCGATGTTAAAACCAATAAATTTAAAATTGGTGAAGATTCAATGGGAATTATAATAGACTCATTGATTAACTTATATTCTGATCCTATTGGTTCTATTGTAAGAGAGGTAACATCTAATTGTTATGACGCGCATCGTGAGAAAGATCTCAAGATAAAAAAAGTCATACCATTAACAGATGAAGATGATCCTAAATGGTTTCATCCCTCTAGTAAAAAACCACAAATAGAATTTCAGGAAGAGAATATCCTTTTAGGTGTAGGTAATGCCTTTTTATTCCGTGATTTCGGAGTAGGTCTAAGTAAAAAACGAGTAGAAGAAATTTATACTCTCTTTGGTAATTCAACTAAAAGAGATAATAATCATCAAATTGGTGGTTTTGGAATTGGTGCTAAGTCTCCATTTTCATACACTGATACTTTTTATATTATAAGTAAACATAATGGTAAAATGTTTAGTTATATGTTATATAGAGGTAATGATGCATTTCATATGGATTTGTTAAAAACAACAAATACTACTGAATTGAATTCTACAGAAGTTATTATTCCACTAGGACAGGAAGACTCATGGAGAGATATTAAAAACTTTGCTAAAGCTATAAATAATCAGTTAATGTATTTTACAGATTTAGAGTTTATAAATATCGAGGAGGGAACTGGCAGAGACATAAAGCTAGCTACTCCGGATTATGAAGATGATGATGTATGTATAGATTTGTCTCAACAGAATTCAGGAGATGATTCAGATATTCATCTAATGGTGGGTAGAGTTAGGTATCCTCTTAATTATAATCAAATAGACTCGAACGTAATATGGGATACAGAAAGAATTCCTTGCGCTATTAAATTTGATGTAGGTGAATTAGATTTGGTTCCTAGTAGAGAAGCAATTCGATACACGGATAAAACTAAGGATGCTATTAAAGATAAGATTCTATTAATTCAGAGAAACTTTAAAGCTGATTGTGAAGTTGAATTAGCAAGTGCAGAGAATATGGTTGTTTGGTTAAAACAAGCATCTGCATTAGTAAGTAATTCTAGGCATAGTTGGAGACGAGAATTTAATTCAATCTTTCATGTTAAATCATATTTAGCAAAATTAAAAGAGAAGAAATCTATTGCGTGTAATTTACATGGTGTTGAATTATCTAGAAGTTTGTTAGATGATGAGAATAGAAATTTAATGTTTACAGGTTTCACTGTTAACACAGTTAGACGTGTAATGGATAGTAATTATGTAGGAGGTTATAAATTAAGTAAATCTAAACCTGATATAGAAGATTTCATTAAATTACCCATACTCTTTCAACAGCAGTCTGATCCTTCAGGTGATGATCCTCGAAAGGTTTTCTTAAAAACTAAAGATTTTCATTTATTATCTAAATCGGATTTTGAAGACGGTTTTATTCAAATTAGAAGAGATTTTGCTATTAATGATAAACATTTTCAAGCAGAAAGAAATCTATTTAATACTACCGTGAGAGAAGACGAACAGATAGTAAAGGATTTTGAAAGTATGACTACTCTATTATCTCATTGTAAGTTAGTTGATTATGAGAAAATTGATATGTCTGATGCAGAAGATATGGAAGATACTATAGGATCTTACGAATCTGAAGCTGAAAGGCGCAAAAGGCTTGGTAAAGCTTTTCTTAGACGAATTTATTTTAAAGATAGATATGGTAAACGTGATAAAATTGCATTTAGTAATGATGAATATCATATCCATGATTTAGAAAAATATGTCGATGACGGTGGTATTGTTATTTGGGGAAACTCAGCTGACGCAGCATTATTGCAACAGGTAGCTGCTGCATGTGAACAAGCAGGAAAATTTCCAGATATGTCTGGATATGGTAAAAGCTCTTTAGATATACAGAGCTTTCCTGTGGTAATTATTAAAGTAGCTGCTACTCTCAATAAACAAATGACTAAATTTATTAACGTTAAAGAAATGTTTAAAATGAAACATCCAATTTTAACAAACTGGCATACAGCTAAAATGACTAGAATAGATACTGATGATGTATATTTCTTTTCTTGTTTTCAAAAGTTAAATTCTGATTTATATTATAAATGGAAAGAGCTTAAAGAAAATCATGAAAATAATTATAAGCAATTTCATTACTTAAGTAGAGTTGATGAAGATCAAATGGCTAGCTTATGTAAAGAAACTGATTGTACTAATCATAGAATGGTAAGTAATTTAAAAAATCTCGTAAGTTATTCAGAGAATTTAGAATTACTTAAGCATCTTGAGTTCGCTCAGAATGATACTTGTTCTCATAGTAATATACCTTCTAAAGAAGTTTTTCTAGCATTAAGAGAATATCTTAGATTCAAGGGTAAAGCTGTAGTAAAGTTTAAAATTCAAAAAAAGAAAGAGGTGGAGGAGCCTCAAAGTACTAATTAAATTAATATATTTGTAAAATGACAAATTCGTATTTAGTCTGTAAAGTCGGTAAAGATGATGTTCAAGTTATTATCGATGGACTACCAAAAAGTATCTCGAAACAATTTAAAGAAGCAGATCAAGTTGTAACACTTGCTCGTAACTTTAATATGTCGAAAGATCAAGATGAACGTAACGCAATACTGGAGAAAGTAAAAACCTTACTTACACCAGCAAACCGTATTCAGCACGCAACTGATGGTCGATTTGAGTTTGATGGAGGAAATAAAATGTATCTTAAAGGTACTACGGATCCTATTCCGAATTTCTTAGCAAAAAAACTCATGAAATGGCTTGAAGAAGGTGTGCCGTTAACTGGTTTGATTAATTTCTGGAAGCACCTATTACTAAATCCTGATAAAGCTGTTAGAAGACAGCTATATGGGTTTTTAGAGCATAATGGGCACCCTATTACAGAAAAAGGTTATTTCTTAGCTTATAAAGCTTGTAAAGTCAAA
>Ga0098054_1000589_pt1 | contig 21343 bp, 21 predicted proteins | sample 16_taG_FD_75048 | JGI IMG/M metagenome (GOLD analysis project Ga0098054, IMG submission 75048) | Marine viral communities from the Subarctic Pacific Ocean - 16_ETSP_OMZ_AT15313 metaG | ecosystem: Environmental > Aquatic > Marine > Oceanic | place: Pacific Ocean | collected 2015-01-18
ATGAAATAATAGATGTAGTACTTCACCACGAGGGAGGCTACGTAAATGATCCAAAGGATCCGGGCGGAGAGACAAATTATGGTGTTTCTAAACGTGCGTACCCTGATGTAGACATCAAAAACCTTACAGAAGATGGTGCTAAGGATATTTATAGAAGAGATTATTGGGATAAAAATCACTGCGGTGATCTTCCTGAGGACCTTCGCCACATATATTTTGACATGTGTGTTAATATGGGTGCTGGACGTGCAGTAAAGATAATGCAAGAAACAGCAAACGCTAAAGGAGCTAATCTAAAAGTAGACGGAGGTATGGGACCAAAAACAATTGGTGCTATGCAGAACGTAGAACTAAATCGTGTTAGAGCATATAGGGTGAAATACTACGCAAATTTAATTGTGCGTAAGCCAGATTTAGAAAAATTCTATTATGGTTGGTTTAAAAGAAGCTTAGAAGTCTAAGGAGAATTAAAATGGCATTAATAGATTCAGAACTTCCTATATTAGGAGAACCAGGAAGCCCTACAGGTAGATTTGCAGAATCACCTCTTGCAAATACTAAATTAGGTGATCTTCAAGTAGTTGATATTCACGCTGGTGAAGGAGTAGGAGGAATGAATAACTTATCTAATATTCCAGAACCAGTAAAAATACCAAATGAAATAGATGGAAAAATGGTTCATCCTGCTGGACATCATAATACTGAAGCATCAACTACATTTGGCACATTTAATCCAGCACAACTTAGTCAAAATGATCCATTTGGTGACATCTAAAAAATAATGAAAAATAAATTTTATAGGGATCTTGTAAATGAGGTTATTTATGGCCCAGATACCGTAGTACTTGATGATCAAACAATTGCAAAGTTTTTATATGATACTAATATTCTAAATGAATTCAAGGGTGTGCAAGGTGTTTATTCTGATGAAGGCCTGTATGACTTTTTTGATAATTTTGCTGATTATAAGCGAGTATCAGATTTCAAAGCTAAAGAAGTTTTAGGATGGTCAGTTATCAATTACATTATAGATGATACTGCAGAACATAAAGGAAAAACTAGCCCAAAGAAGTGGTTAGACAGAGTTACAGATATGATGAAAGATGATGGTGTCGGTAGGGGAAGAGGAAGGGCAGCAACAAGCACTTATGGAGGTGCTGTTATTGACGGTGTTCGTTCTCCTGATAAGTTGTATATGAAAGAATTAGAACATGTTGTTGCACCACTAGGCTGGCAAATAATAAAATGGATGGGTGTTGGGCCTAATAGAAAGAGTAAGGTTGTTATAATTCCTTCTGAAAGATTAACAACAATGAGAGCTAAAGTCAACGAAGACGTATCGTTAACAATTGCACTAAAAGAGAAGATTAAAAAAGTTGGTGATGAATATGTTGTTTACCCAAAAGATGGCAGTAAAAAACTAGGCTCACATAAGACTAAAAAAAAAGCTCTAGCTCAATTAAGGGCAATTGAATTTTCTAAAAGTAAGAGAGAAGTTAAAGAAGCAAGTGCTATTAAAGCACCAGGAATAAAAACAATAGTTGCAATATATCCAGGTAGATTCCAGCCTTTTGGACCACATCATAAACAGGTATATGAACAAATAAGTAAAAAGTTTAAGAATGTATTTATTGTAACATCTAATAAATCTGGTGGTGATAGACATCCTATGAATTTTTCACAAAAGAAAAGGCATATGCAAAAAATGGGAATTAATGGATCAGCAATTGTGCAAGAGAATCAGCCATATATACCCAAGGGTTTACTAAAAAAGTTCGATGGTGAGTCAACCGCAGTGGTCTTTGTGGTTGGTGTGAAGGATAAGGGAAGACTTACGTCTGGAAAGTACTTTAGAGAGTATGAAAAGAATTATATGAGACTAGAGGGGTATGAAAAACATGGCTATACATTAGAAGCACCTCACGTTTCTGTTAAGGTTGGTGGTAAAGAAATAGATGGCACAACAATGCGTAAACTATTGGGCTCAGAAAAATATGATATAGAAATTAAGAAGAAATTTTTTAAGAAGATGTTTGGATATTTTGATCAAAAGATATTTGATCTCTTTGTTAGCTCATTTAAAGAGGGCATAATATTAGAGGGTGGTGCTTATGGTCACATGGCACACCCGTTTGATGACTATGCACTAACATTTGGTGATCTAAAAGAGATAATCGACATAGGCTTACAGGGTAAATTGGATAAAGAAGAGTCAGCAACAGAAAAATTAGATGGTCAGAACATTATGGTGTCAGTTGTAGATGGAGAAGCCCGTGCTGCAAGAAATAAAGGTAATCTTAAAACTGGTGGTATGACACTTGATGATGTAAAGAGTAAATTTAAGCACCATATACCAACTGTTAGAAATGCTTTTGTTTATTCAATGGTAGATTTAAAGTCATCTTTAGAGCGGCTATCTAAAAAAGATCAAGAAGAATTGTTTGATAATGGTAAAAATTGGGCAAATATAGAAATACTTTATCCTGATACAAAGAATGTAATAGATTATGATGGCGGAATGCAAATTATATTCCACGGAATCTTAAAGTACAATGAAGCATGGACGCCTTCAGGTGAAATTAGGGGTGGTGGCAAAAAATTAGCTACAATTATTAACAAGTTAAACAAAGGAATTCAGACAAAATTTGCTTTTAAGGGGCCAAATGTTCTTAAGATAGCAAAATCAAAGGATTATGCTAAGAAACGACAATACTTTTTTGGTGCTTTGAAAAAGTTGCAAGATATATATAAACTGAAGGATACAGATGAGGTTTCATTATACCACCAACACTTTTGGTTAGAATATATTTTGGCTGGTGCACATTCTACAGATTTTGCAAGTATACCAGATAATGTTTTATACCCACTTATGAAAAGATGGGCATTTTCAGATAAGAGTTACAAGATGACTGAGATAAATAAGCTAAAGGAAGACCATCCAGGGTTTGTAGAATGGGTTAGAACAACTGAAAAAGAAGACCATGCTAAGATGTTAAAGGAAAATATGCGCCCATTTGAGGTAATATTTTTTGAGTTAGGGGCAGAGATACTTAGTAATGTTAGTAATTGGTTAGCACCAAACCCATCAGCAACAGTACAAGCATTAAGAAAAGATTTAGATAAGGCATCAAAAGAAATAAGAAGTAAAAAAGATCCTTCTTCAATTAGTAAGCTAGAAGCACAATTAAGTAAGATAACGGCAATGGGAGATTTATCAAATTTAGTTCCTTCTGAAGGATTAGTTTTTAAATACAAAGGTAAAATTTATAAATTTACAGGTTACTTTGCACCAATTAATCAGATAACAGGTTTAATGAAATTTTCAAGGTAAGTATGGGATATAGTAAAGAAACACAAAGACAAAATGAAGTATTAGGAGATTTATTAGCTGGAAGAGAGCCTGAAAAAAGAATTATGATTGGTTACGAAGGTAAAAAAGATCCTAATTTTGGCAAAACACGAGAAACTGAATTAACTAAAATAATGAAGGATGTTAGAATGCCGTGGTTCTGTCCTGAATGTAATAAAATAATGAAAAATCAACGATTAGATGGCAAAATGTGGAGGCTATATAATCATTGTTTTGATTGCCAACTTCAAATAGAGCATAAAATGAGGGTTGAGGGTACATTTGAAGAATGGGAAACAGGCAAATATTTACAAAATAAGAAATCAATCATTGAAGAACAGCTAGAATCAATAGCTAGTTGGAAAAAACAAGGTGATACAACGTTTATAGAGCCCGTAAATATAGATACAGGCTTTGTTCATAAAGAAACGTATAAGAAAGATCCTAAAGTTGAACAAATGGCAAATGAAGCGATAGAAGAACTAAACATAGCATTATCTGAGATTAATGAAGTAATAGAGCAATTTAATGGCAACTCAAAAGCAAATTAGAGACCAAATAAAAGAAGAGTACGTTAAGTGCGCACTTGACCCTGTGTACTTCATGAAAGAGTATTGTTATATTCAACACCCTGTAAAGGGCAAAATTAAGTTTAATTTATACGATTTTCAAGGTAAAACATTAACTGACTTTAAAGAACATGACTATAATGTAATATTAAAAGCAAGACAGTTAGGATTATCAACACTTTCAGCAGGATATTCATTGTGGTTGATGACATTTCATCATGATAAGAATATTTTGGTTATTGCAACCAAGCAAGAGGTGGCAAAAAATTTAGTTACAAAGGTAAGAGTAATGCATAAAGGTCTTCCTGCGTGGTTAAAGCAGAAATGTGTTGAAGATAATAAGCTATCACTTCGATATAACAACGGTTCTCAAATAAAAGCAATTTCTTCAACTGGAGAAGCTGGTAGATCTGAAGCATTATCACTTCTTATAATTGATGAGGCTGCATTTATTAAAAATATTGATGAAATATGGGCAGCAGCACAACAAACGCTAGCAACAGGTGGTAAGTGTATTGCATTGTCTACTCCAAATGGTATGGGAAATTGGTTCCATAAGACGTGGTCAGATGCTGAAACAGGCGCTAATAGTTTTAATTTTATAAAATTACATTGGACTGTACATCCAAATAGAGGCCAAGAATGGCGCGATGAACAAGATAAATTATTAGGACCTGATATGGCAGCACAAGAATGTGATTGTGACTTTATCACATCAGGACAATCTGTTGTGCCAGGCCCAATTTTAAAAGAATATCAAGATAATTTTGTACAGAAACCAATTGAAAAACGATTTAATAATACAATGTGGATATGGTCTCAGCCCGTTTTAAATAAAAGATACATACTTAGTGCTGATGTAGCACGAGGTGATGGTGCTGATTACTCTGCATTTCATATTTTAGATCTAGAAACACTCGAACAGGTTGCAGAGTACAAATCAAAGGAAGGTACAACAAGGTTCGCAGGAATATTAATGTCAGTAGCAACTGAATACAATGATGCGCTACTGGTAGTTGAAAATAATAATGTTGGATGGGCAGTATTACAAATATTAATAGATAGAGATTATAAAAATTTATTCTGGATGAAGAAAGATTTAAGATATGTAGACGTCAATAGACAATATACAAACAAATATAAGAATGAAAACAAACAAATGGTTCCAGGCTTTACAACATCATTAAAAAGTAGGCCCCTTATTATAGAAAAATTAGCACAATTTGTTAGACAAAAAGAGCTAAAAATAAATTCCATTAGATTGATAGAGGAATTATTTGTATTTATATTTAATAATGGGAAACCTGAAGCTTTGAAAGGCTATAATGACGATTTAGTTATGAGTATGGCTATTGGGCTTTGGATAAGAGAAACAGCATTAAGGCTTCATGATGAAAATATGAGAATGACAAGAGAAGCTATGCAAAAAATAGATGGTAATGCTGGTGTATACACAGTTGAAGAAACAGAAGACTATGGTTGGAAGATGCCTGTAGGCGACAAAAAAGAATCACTAACTTGGTTAATAGGTAAAGAGTAAAATGGCAAAACAAGATACATTTTTTGATAGAATTAGACGATTATTTTCTACTAACGTTATAGTAAGAAACGTTGGAGGTAGAAAATTAAAGATAGTAGATACAGATAACATGCAAATAGGATCCAAACAATTAATGGATCGTTATACTAGGATGTTTTCTACAACAGCAGGATATGGTGGCTATATGGGCTATTCTGGAGAGCTAGCTAAGGCTCAAAGAATATCACTATTTAGGGACTATGAGGCAATGGATGATGATTCAATTATTTCTTCTGCACTAGATGTTTATGCAGACGAATCAACAATGAAATCAGAGTACGGCAATGTCTTAGAAATAAAAAGTAATAATAATCAGATAAAAGATATTTTACATAATCTTTTTTATGATATATTGAACATAGAATTTAATTTATGGCCGTGGATCAGAAATCTAGTTAAGTATGGAGACCTTTATTTGCATTTAAATGTACAGGAAAAATGGGGTATTATTAATGTAGAACCTCTTTCTCCTTATGATGTGTCAAGAATTGAAGGGTGGAATCCTGAAAATCCAAATGAAGTTAAGTTCATATTAGATACAACAGATCCAAGAAACCAAGCAGGTAATGCTCCAAGAACAGAATTTGAAAATTTTGAAATGGCACACTTTAGAATGTTATCAGATTCAAACTATTTACCATACGGTAAGTCAATGATAGAAGGTGGCAGAAAAACCTGGAAACAATTAAGCCTTATGGAAGATGCTATGTTAATCCATAGAATTATGAGAGCACCTGAAAAACGTATTTTTAAGATTGATATAGGCAATTTACCTCCAAGCGAAGTAGATACATACATGAAAAGAATCATCGATAAGATGAAAAAAGCTCCAGTTGTAGATGAAAATACTGGTGATTATAATTTACAATATAATATGCAAAATCTTACTGAGGATTTTTACTTACCAGTTCGTGGTGGTGATAGTGGAACAGCAATAGAATCTCTTCCAGGATTAACTTATGAGGCTGTTGAAGATATTGAGTATTTAAGAAATAAACTTCTAGCAGCACTTAAAATTCCAAAAGCTTTCTTAGGATATGAAGAACAAGTTGGATCTAAAGCTACATTGGCTGCTGAAGATGTTAGATTTGCTCGTACTATAGAACGAATTCAGAGGATCGTTGTTAGTGAACTCACAAAAATAGCTGTAGCACACCTTTATTCACAAGGGTTTACTGATTCTGCATTGGTTGATTTTGATTTAACGCTAACAAATCCGTCTACAATTTATGAGCATGAAAGATTAGATTTATGGGACAAGAAAAGTATATTAGCAGATAACATGGCTCAAGCTGGATTAGTTTCTACACAGTGGGTGTATGATAATATATTCAGCTTTAGCGATGAAGAAGTTGCGAAGATTGATCAAGAAGTAATAGAAGATAAAAAAGGAGCATTTAGACTTTCACAAATTGAAATGGAAGGCAATGATCCTGTACAATCAGGCCAAGCTATTGGAACGCCTTATGATATGGCAACAGCAATGGCACCTGAAGGAACACCGGGTAATATAGATCAAACAGGTGATGAGGGAACACCTACTGGAGCAATGTTTGATGAGGATGAAGACTATAAATCAAGAAAAAAAGTATTAAAAAATAAATCTGCTAGAAGAGACAAAGAGGATAGAAGCAGACTTGGTGGCGTACGTGACGTATTGGGTAAATATGATTATGCAAATGTAAGAAAACGTTCAAATAACAATCCAATAAAACATAATTACAGAAAAAGTCCATTAGCATTATCACACTTAGATAAATTAAAATCTCACTATGGTGACAAAGAAAAGAAAATGATTACAGAGGTTGATAAGATTGATGATGAGTTTAATGATAAAAAGACTGATAATAAAAGAAAATAAATTTATATTTATAGATGATAATTTAGCTAGGGTTTAAATGAAGCATTCTAAATACAGAAATACAGGCCTCTTATTTGAGTTACTTACGAGGCAAATAACAGTGGACATTATGAATAATGTACCCTCATCTTTAGCAACTGAAATATTACAAAAGAATTTTCATAAAGGATCAGAGCTTTTTAAGGAAAACAAGCTTTTCAATGTCCTTATGGAGTCAAAATTTAAATCGTCAGATAGAGCTGAGCATTTAATTGAGACTACCGTTAAGGCATATAGTAAAGTTATAGACAAAAATAAGCTTAAATTAGAAAAATACAACCTTATCAAAAGCATTAAGGAAGGTTTTGATCTAAATGAATTCTTTAAATCTCGCATAGGTAATTATAGAATTTTAGCAGCTGTAAATAATGTACTAAATGAGGATTATAGCAATCCTGCAGGTCTTTCTAAAAATCATTATACTATTGTAGAGAACATGACGTCTGATAAGAAAACAAAAGAGTCAGAATTAATGGTAACATTGCGTCGTGAAAATAAAGATTTACGTAGTATAACTTATAAAATTTTAATTGAAAAATTTAATCAAAAATATAAATCACTTTCTAAGAATCAAAAAGATGTTTTAAGAGAATATATTAATAATATTTCTAATACAAATGGTTTAAATGATTTTTTAGAGTCTCGTTTCAAAGGAATTTCTTATGATTTGAAAAAATCATTATCTAAAGTTGATGATAAAGTGATAAAAATAAAAATTAAAGAGTGTATAAAGCTAATAGAAGATACAAAGTATAGTACAAAGAAGCATACACACAATGTTTTGAAGCTAATGAGATTTCAACAACTAGTTGAGGATGTAAAAAATGCAACAAAATAAAAAATTAGTAGAGCTTATTAGAAAAATGATACGTCAAGAAATTGAAGAAATGACCTCTACTGCTAGTGCTGGTGGCGAATATTCTACTCCACATGCATTTAGTGATAAAGAAAAAGAAGAGGAAGAATTAAAACTGTCTAAGGGAATGTCTGTTGTTAAAGAAAATTACTATCAATGGAAAAATAATGAAGAATTATCAACAAAGCAAAAAATAGCAAGATCAATGACGGCAATAAGAGATAGCATTGATTTAATTGATAAGGCAGTTAAGTACAATGTAAGATTAAAAACTGAAATGCAATTTGAATCTGAAAGCTATATGGATAGAACAAAAGTAGCACTTAATAAAATTTCAGAAAAACTAATAAGATTATCACAAAGAGTAAAGGATTTAGTATAATGAAAAAACTTTTAGTAGATACAATACCTTTTGAAGTTTCTAGAAACGAAATTAATGAGTCAATGGATAAAAATTCTGGAAGATTGATTGTAAATGGAGTTTTGCAAAGAGCAGAAGCAAAGAACCAAAATGGTAGAGTTTATCCAAAAGAAATTTTAATGAGAGAAGCTAAAAAATATTCTAGTGAGTTTATTAAACAAAGAAGGGCAATGGGAGAATTAGATCATCCTGATAGCTCTGTTGTCAATTTACAAAATGTATCTCATAATATATTAGAAATGCATTGGAAAAATAATGATTTAGTAGGTACTGTTGAAGTACTTAGTACACCAGCAGGTAATATTTTAAGAGAATTATTTAAAAGTGGAATTAAGTTAGGAATTAGTTCTAGAGGATTAGGATCAATTAAGCAAGAGAATAATGAAGATGAAGTTCAGAATGATTTTGAATTAATTGCATTTGATTTTGTTTCAAATCCTTCAACACATGGTGCATTTTTGCAACCAGTTCATGAATCAAAAGGATCAGCAATGACTACTAATAAATGGGCATGTGTTGAATCTGATATAAGAAATATTTTAATGGGAAAATAAGATGGCAAAAAGTACAAAACTAAAAGACATATTGAAAGAAAGCATGGGTATCGGTGGAATAGTTCCTATGGAAGCCATAGGAGATATGAAAGGATCTGACGGCGCTAAGTTACTACAAATGGCCAAAGAACTTGTGGCAAAAGAAAACGATCAAAAACTTATGACTAAAGAAGATCTTATCAAGACAGTATCAGAATTCCAGTCTTACGGCCCATCAATTTATAAGAAGCATAATTTAGCAGAAGTTGGTCTTATTTTCAAAGAAATAGCAGAAGCATCACAAAAACATGTTGTAGAAGAAGCTTCTCAATGGTTCGATAAGGTCACAGTTCAAAGAAATATGAATGATCTTAAAAAACAAGCAGGATCATTTTCCAAAATTGCAAATGAAGCCCAAGCATTGCAAGATAGAATGGCTGCTTTATATGAAGATATGGGCACAATTTTAAATCGATACTTTACTATCAGTGATGCGCAGGAAGGCAAATCATATAGACAGGATGATAAAAAAGAAGAGGAATAGATGGCAATATATGTCAAGGTTATAGATAATAAAATAGAATACGCGTTACGTAAATTCAAACGAAAAGTTAAAGATGCAGGTACATTGCATGAATTGCAACAAAGACAGTTTTATTTAAAACCCTCAGCAATAAAACGTGACAGAAATGCTAAAGCAAGACGTCGTGCTCAAATTCGTTCAAAAAAAGCTGAACTTTAAAATATATTAAGTATATTTATTGAAAATAATAATGCACTCACATTCGTTGAGTGTTTCGAAATAATCAAACCTGATTATAGTTCCCAAATAACTATATAAATGTAAATCTCTTAGAGGAGAATCCTAATGGATAAACTATTACAAGAAGCAATTGCTGACGCAAAAGCAGTACGCGAAACGGCGCTAGCAAATGCAAAATTAGCCCTCGAAGAAGCCTTTACACCTCATCTGAAATCAATGCTTTCCAAAAAGCTACAAGCTGAAATGGAAAACGAGGAAGAGGAAGCCGATGCTGGTGAAGAAGCCGGCGATGAAGCTGATCCATTTGGCGGTGAAGAAGACGACGCCGTAGAAGAAGAAATGGATAGTTCAGATATAGGTAAAGCTGATAATAAAGAGCCAAGTGCAGCATCTAGTGATGACGATGGTCAAGGCCCTGAAGAAGAAGGATCTCCTTCCGATCAAGGCGACGAAGATGATGAAGCTGAAGAGGCTCCTGATCAAGCAGTGGGTGAAAACACTGAGGCAGTAAGTGAAGAGGATGAAGAAGAAGTGGCAGTTGATGATGAAGAAGAAGCAGAAGCCGCTCCTGAAGACGTAGATCTTGAAGAAGTACTACGTGAACTCGAAGCTGAAATGGCTCTGGGTGAAGAAGGTGAAGAAGAGGAAGAAGCTCCTGAAGCTCCTGCCCCTGAAGAACCTGCTATTGAACCTGAAGAAGAGCCAGCTGAAGATGAGTTGGACCTTGAAGCAATTATCAAAGCACTATCTGAAGAAGACGATGAAGAAGAAGCAGAAGCTCCTGAAGCTCCTGCACCTGAAGAAACTATACAAGCTGAACTCGCAGAGTATAAGCAAACTGTACAGTATCTAAAGGATAAGCTTTCAGAAGTAAACCTTCTTAATGCTAAACTTCTTTATACTAACAAGCTATTTAGAAGCAGAAATGTTTCACAAGAGCAGAAAATGAAAGTTATTGAACAATTTGACCGCGCTGCTAACGTACGCGAAGTTAAACTTGTTTATACTACATTTGCTGAATCTATGAAGCGTCAATCTGTTAATGAATCAGATCGTAAGAAGAGTCAAGCTTCAAAACCTGTAGCTTCTACCAAAGGTAGCAAAAAAGCTATCATCGGTGAAAATGTGGACTTTAAAACCCGCATGAAGAAATTAGCTAACATTATTTAATTGGAGAAACTCAATGTCATTTAAAAATGAATTAAAAGACGTAATGGGCGGATATAATCCTCATAATGTGCTTCTTGACTCCTCTCGTAAATTGGTCAATAAATGGGAGCCTACAGGCTTACTCGAAGGACTTAAAAATGAGAGCGAATCAACCGGTATGGCAGTTCTGCTTGAAAACCAAGCAAAACAGCTTATCGATGAAGCTTCACAAGTAGGAGTTAATGCAAACCAAGAACAGTGGAGTGGCGTAGCCCTTCCTCTAGTTCGCAGGATCTTTGCTGAACTTTCTGCACAGGAATTTGTATCTGTTCAACCAATGAACCTACCTTCTGGTCTGATTTTTTATCTAGACTTTAAGTATGGTTCAGCACAACAGGGTGGAAAATTACACGCGAGTGGCGCAGACCTTCACGGTAATACTTCCAGCTCTGGTGACCCATCCGGCGGTTTTTATGGCGGCGGAAAATGGGGATACTCGATCAATGATCAAGAAAGAACCACAGCAGGCGAATCAAACGCGACAGCATCTGTAGCAGATGTACGTCATGATACAGCATTAAGTGCATCGGCAGCAGCCGGTCTCTTAAGAAAGATCACGTTTGATCTACCAGCAGGCGCAGACGCCGACGGTGCAAAAGCATGGGCTGTAACTGGTTCAAACATTCACGCAATTTATCCAGCACACACATCTGTAGCTGGTAGCACTGTAACCATGATTGTATCTGGTTCAGGTGCAGCTGCAAATGAATGGCATCTTTGGTATCACAACGCTCCAGAAGACACCTCTCGAGGTGACTTTGAAGCAGCATCTAATTCTCAAGGATCTAATCCTGAAGAAGCTAATGCTGGTATCCCTGAAGTAGACATCCAGATGAAATCAGTTGCGATTACTGCAAAGACTCGTAAACTGAAAGCTATCTGGACTCCTGAGCTTGCTCAAGATCTTAACGCATACCACGCTGTGGATGCAGAAGCAGAATTGACATCTATGTTGTCTGAGTACGTATCAATGGAAATTGATATGGAAATAGTTGACATGTTGAAACAAAATGCTTCAGCTAAGACTGAGTACTGGAGTGCAAAAGTAGGCTTCGAATATGATGCCGCTACTAATGCATTCACAGAAGAGTCAGGCGATTCAAATGCCTATACTAAAGGTGACTGGTATCAGACCCTTGGTCATAAATGCCAATCAGTATCTAATGCAATTCATAAGAAAACCCTTCGCGGTGGTGCAAACTTTATGGTCGTAAGTCCTGAAGTTGCTACTATCCTTGAAGTAATTCCTGGATTCGCAGTAGATTCCGATGGTGATCCAACCAAATCTTACGCAATGGGCGTTCAAAAGATTGGTTCACTTGCCAACCGTTTTAACGTGTACAAGAACCCTTACCTACAAGATGATCAAATTCTTATGGGATTCAGGGGTGCTCAGTTCTTAGAAACTGGCGCTGTATATGCACCTTACGTGCCTATGATCTTGACACCGGTTGTCTATGATCCAACCAACTTCACACCTCGTAGAGGCGTGATGACTCGCTATGCTAAGAAAATGGTTAGACCAGAGTTCTATGGCTTAGTAAACGTCGCAAATTCAGACAAAGTTTAATAACTAGTCTTATTTGTTTAAAGAAAAGGGCCCAGAAATGGGCCCTTTTTTTATTTCGTTATACTATTATAATTTCTTTGATATTTATAAATAGAAATATTTCTATATGGAGAATAAAATATGGCTGTACCAATATGGCAAGGAAGCAGTTCATTTTCATCAGGTGACACTCCCTACGGGTTTTATGATGCTGATACATCATTTATATCATCAGTAGATAAATTTGCAGATTGGTCTGCAAGGAGGTTGGGTTATCCTATAGTTGATGTTGAAATGCAATCTGGGTCCTTTTATGCATGCTTTGAAGAAGCAATTACTGAATATAGCGCTCAAGTTAATCAGTTTAATATAAGAGATAATTTATTACACTTGCAAGGTCAATCAACCGGTTCAAATTTATCTGGTAAAAAAGTAACACCGACACTTGGAAGAACAATATTTTTAAGTCAACAATACGGAACTGAGGCTGGAGCTGGTGGTTTTGTTGACTGGAAGAAAGGGAGCATAAGTGTTTCTAGCGGAAGTCAAGAATATGATTTAAACGCATTATATAGTGAAGCATCAGAATCAGGTGCTGCTATGGAAATTAAAAAAGTATATCATGATGCAACACCTGCAGTTAACAAATATTATGATCCTTATGCAACTACAGGATTTAATACTGCTAATTTTCTTCAATCCTTTGGCTTTGGTGACTATTCCCCCGGCGTGTCTTTTACATTGATGCCTGTTTTTGAAGATTTATTACGAATTCAATCTATAGAGTTTAATGATATGGTGAGAAAATCTCAATATTCATTCAGTCTTATAAATAATAAATTAAAATTATTTCCCAAGCCAACGTCAAATTATAAATTATATTTTGATTATATTCTTACAGAAGAAAGAAATAATACGTTGGTAACAGGAAGCGGGGAACCAGAAAATGTAATTTCAGATTATTCTAATGCACCCTATAACAATATGGAATATCAGTTTATAAATGATGTTGGAAAACAATGGATTAGAAAATATGGTCTAGTATTATGTAAAGAACTTTTAGGAAATATTAGAAGTAAATTTGGTTCAATACCTATACCAGGCTCTGAATTTACATTGGATGGTGAGACACTTAGATCAGAGGCAGCATCAGATAAAGAATTATTAATTTCAGAACTAAGAGAAACACTAGAACAAACTAGTAGACGTGTGCTAATGGAGACAGATAGTGAAGAAAGTATGCGCCTACAAGAAAAACTTAACAAAGTACCACTTAATATTTATGTAGGATAACCTAATGGCAGGAAGATTTATAAGATCAAGAGATTTAGATTTCTTTGATACAATTAATAAAGAGCTTTTGGGCGACCCTGTAAATAATAAGACAGGCGTTATAGATCAAGAAGTCGTAATTTATAAGGTCTCTGTTTATGAAACAGAAACTAATTTTTATGGTGAGGCATCTGAAGGAAGAACATATCAAAATGGTATTAAATTATCATGTCTTATAGAGGCAGAAGATTTTGATTTTGAAACATCAGAGTTTGGACCCGACGCAAATCAAAATGCAACATTTTCATTTCTTAGACAGTCATTAATAGACGCTGGAAACTTTGTTCCTGATTTGGGTGATGTAATAGATTGGAATTATTCATATTGGGAGATTAATTCAATTAATGAAAATCAATTAGTAGGTGGGCAAGCAGACCAGAATCATTCTGTTGTCGTAACAGGTTTCTTATCAGAACAATCTAGAGTCAATATTCAAAGAATAAGGGGTTAATCATGGCAAAGATTATCCCTGCAAATATTCAAACAAACGCAGATAAAATCAATAGAGGCTATGAGCAATCTAGATCCAATGATAAAACTAAAAATATCTCAATTGGTCTTTTAGAAATTGATTCTGCATTATTTTACTATTTTGATAATATAATAAAACCAACCATTAAAGAAGCCGGGGAACAAGTTAAGGTTCCCATAATATATGCGAATTCAGAAAGATGGAAGTCAATTAGAAAAGATGGTTGGATTAGGGACGTAAAAAGAAAAATTATCTCACCAGCAATAGCATTTAGAAGAACTAGCTTTGCTAAAGATCCTAGCATGCCTGTTGATAAATTAGACCCATCCAATCCAAAGCTTCATCAAACATTTGAATCTCGATATACAAGTGAAAATCGTTATGATAATTTTTCTGCAACAAGAGGCATTAAGCCTGCAAAGGAATTACATAGTATTGCTGTTCCTGATTATATAACATTAAGTTATGATTTTACTATATGGACGTCATTTACTGATCAGCAGAATTCTATAGTAGAAAAGGTAAACTGGTCAGAAGGATCATATTGGGGTGAACCAGGAAAATTTAGATTTATGGCCACAATAGATAGCTTTGAAGATGCAAGTGAGTATGATGAAGCACAAAGAAATATAAAAACAAATTTTTCAGTAACACTTAAAGGTTACTTAGTACCTGCACACTTTGATAAAACTGTTACAACACAAAAAGTACTTACAAAAAAGACAATTACTATTGGTGATGTCGTAACAAACCAGGCATTATAATGTCAAAATTAGTACCAGCAAACAGGCAAACAACAGCTGACACAATAAATAGGGGCAGAGAAATATCACGCATAGGTGATAAGGTAAGAGGCTTATCTGTTGGGCTACTGGATATTGATTCAGCACTTTATTGGTATTTTGAAAATATAATTAAGCCTAATATTAAAGAGGCAGGGGAGCAAGTTAAGGTACCGGTAATGTATGCTAATCCTGAGCGGTGGTTTTCAATACAGCGTCAAGGTCATGTAAGGGATAAAAAAAGAAAAATAATTTGTCCTGTCATAGTTTTTAGAAGAACATCTATGACAAAAGATACAACAATACCAGTTGATAAGCTAGACCCTACAAATCCAAAACTACATCATATTTTTCAATCTAACTATAGTAAGGTTAATCGATATGATAAATTTTCTGCTACAAGAGGAACAATACCTAAAAAGGAAATGTATTCTGTTGCTGTACCTGATTATGTAGTTTTAAGTTATGACTTTACTATCTGGACCAACTTTACAGATCAAATGAATAATATTATTGAAAAAATAAATTGGTCAGAGGGTTCTTACTGGGGACAAACTGGTAAATTTAGATTTAGAGCAACAATAGATAGTTTTGATGATGCTAGTGAATTTGAGGGTAATAGAAGAAATATTAAAACAAATTTCTCAGTAACATTAAATGGTTACTTGCTACCAGATTCATATCCACCAACAGCAGATACAACTGAACAATTTATTACGCCAACACAAGTTACGTGGGGTGATGATTCAGATTCTACAATAGTCACACCAAGCATAGGTGAAGCAGGAACATCGACAGTTGTTATGCCAAGTGGTGGGGGTGGTGGATCGTCATCAGGCGGTAGCAGTGGCGGTTCAGGAACAGGCAGTATGGAAACTTTAACATTGCAGCCTGGGAATAATTTAGTTTTTGAAAATATCTATTATGATGGTACAACTCCGACTACTGGTACAATTGGTATATCGGAAAATCCAGTTTTCACATCAATATCAGCATCATTTATATCTGCTTCAAGCATGAATATAGTAGGTGATCTGTCTGTAGGTGGAAATATTACAGCACAAGAATTTCATACAGAATATGTTACTTCATCTGTTATCTTTCAAAGTGGGTCAACAAAATTTGGGGATACAAGTGATGATACACACCAATTTACAGGTAGCATACTATTAGATGGTGCTATGACAGCTGCTACAACAGGCTCATTTGGTTACATAGAGGTTGCAGGTGAACAAGTAGTTTCAAATGTTATAATAGATGGTGGTTCTTTTTAATAAATCACATATTTAGATAAGAGGCTATATAGCTTCACAAAACATATTTTTTGGGTATATACCCGTTCAACTTAGGAGAGCTATTATATAATGGCACAGACTGTTAAGCTTAAGAGGTCTGCAATCGCAGGCAAAGTTCCAGAATCAGGTTCTATGTCTCTAGGAGAATTAGCTGTCAATACAAAAGATGGCAAATTATATTTTCTAAAAGAAGACGACACACAATCTGTAGAGTCAATTCTTACAACATCAGTACCAATTACAGGATCATTGCAAATAGACACATTTACTGTCAATCAGGATTTTAGTTATGGCAATACTGTATGGAATGAGAATGATGGAATTAACACGATGACTGGCTCAAGCTTTATATTCAAATCTGGTGTTCCACCAGAATTAGAGTTATATAATGGATCAGATGAACTGGTATTTAAAGTAGACAATAAAGTTGTTGTACTTAGCCCATTAAATGTTACACCAACCGCTGTTGCTGGTGGAATGTTTTATTCCGGAAGCAATGAGTGGTATTTAGGGTACGAATAATGCAATTAAATAAAACTATAATTGATTACTCGAATATTTATAACAGAATTAATATATTCATAGAATCAGTAAGATCTGTATTCTTTGAATCTCATTTTTAAAGGAGAATAAAAATGGCAACATGGAAAAAGGTAGTCGTTAGTGGTTCAGCACCGGAATTAGCTAGCGTAACACTTGATACAGATTTAGCAATAGCACACGGTGGAACAGGTGCTTCAACAGCAACTGCTGCTGCATCAGCTTTAGGAGTTGGCACAGAAGACTCACCACAATTTACAGGAATAGAATTAGGACATGCCAGTGATACTACACTTACAAAAGCAAGTTCTGGTGATATAGCTGTTGAAGGTAACGTAATTTATAGGGCCGGTGGAACTGATGTTCCATTAACAGACGGTGGAACAGGTGCTTCATCTGCTGCAGCAGCTGCAACTAATTTAGGTGTAGGTACAGGTGATGCTGTAACCTTTGCATCTCTTAAAACTACTGGAAATGTAAGTGGTTCATCTGTCTCAACAGGTTCATTTGGAATGCTTGTTGGTGATGGTTCAGGAATAACAAATTTAACTTCAGCAGCAATTTCTACTTATAACACTTCAGGTGACAATAGAATTATAACATCTGTGAATGGTAATACTGTTCAAGGTGAGTCTGGTTTAACATTTGATGGAAGTACTTTAGCAGTCACAGGTGATCAAACAGTTTCAGGCACTATTAAAGATATGGCCAAAGTAAGTGGATCATTAGTTTCGACAGGATCGTTTGGTAAAATCGAAGCAACAAAATTCTCCGGTGATGGTTCAGGTTTAACAGGCGTTGTAACAGACGTAGATGGCTTAAGCAGTTCAGTTACTGCTCCAACTGGTGATGACTTATTACTAATATCAGATGGCACTGCTGAAAAGAAAATGACATGGGCAGCAGCATCTTCTTCACTATACACTGGTATTCTTGCGTCTTCTGATGTAACAATTTCATCTGCTGGACTTGCTTCAATAGGTAATTTAAAAGTAACAAGTGGTATGTTAGCTGGATCTATTGGAGATAGCAAATTAGATCAAATATCTACTGCAGGTAAAGTAGCAATAGGTGCTCTAGAGATAGATGGTGCCGCTGAAATGGATGCTGCACTTGATGATGCAGATTTATTTATTGTTGATGATGGTGCAAATGGAACAGAAAAATCAATGTTGGCATCACGCTTACCAACGTATTTATTTGGCAAAGTTTCTGGTGATGCAACAATAACCTCCGGTGGTGCTATAGCATTTGAAGCTAATTCTGTAGACACTGCTCATATCACAGATTTAAATGTAACAACAGATAAGATTGCTGCTGATGCTATTACTGCAGCTAAAATTGGTGATAATGAAATAAATTCAGAACACTATGCAGCAGCCAGTATTGACAATGAACATCTAGCAGATAATGCAGTTAATACAGATGAAATGACTAATGCCGCTGTTACAAAGGCAAAATTGAATGCTGATATTGTAGCTAATGGTGGTGGTATCACAGGTGGAAATGGTACAGCATTAGAAATAGATTTTACTGCTACAAAATTTACTTCTGGTGATCCTACTTTTGCAGGAATGACAATTACTGGTGATTTGACAGTTCAAGGAACAACAACGACATTAGATACACAGAATCTTCTTGTTGAAGATAACTTTATCTTTGCAGCAACAGGGTCAGCAGGTTCTAATATTGATGGTGGTTTAATCGTCCAAAGTGGTTCAGTTGACCAATCAGGATCTGCTATAATGCATGATACATCTGCACAAAGATGGGCAGTTGCTAAAGGATTAGGGGCATCAGCAGGGTCTGGATCAGGCGCAGCTGCTGTGGTACCTTCTGCATTCGTTTCTACAGTGCAGATAGACCAAGCAACCAATCCTGATGCTACTTCTGGCTCTTATGGTGAAGGTGAAATATATATCACACAAGCAGACGATATTTGGATTAGAGTAGGATAATTTAGGATAATCATATAAAAAAGGGTTTCAAGGTATGGCTTTGATATCAAAGAAAAGTAAAGCCAAAGTATTATTAGATGATGTCTTAAAGTTTGACAAAGCTGAATTAGAGTTTTTGCATAAATTAATTCAATCATCAATGATACCAGGGAAATACCTAACACAGGCTGTAAGCGTGTTAAGTAAGATAAGAAATATGTATCAAGTATCTGGTATGGGTGATGAAATTGAAATGACTATTGAAAACGAAGAATAAATTTTAAATGTCTTATTGGCCCAATGTATGGCTGCATTGGGAAGTGGGCTCAAATGAGTAACCAACCGTAAGGAGTAATTAAATGCCAAGCTGGAAAAAAGTTATAACATCAGGCAGCAATGCAATGCTGTCATCTTTATATACGTCAGGAGACGTATCTGGTTCCGTATCTTCTGTAGGGTCTTTTGGGCAAGTAAAAGCAGGAACATTAAGTGTTACGGGTAACATCACTACACAAGGTGATATAATAGCAAAAAATTATATAGTATCATCATCAGTAACACACTTAACACAATCATATAGTTCAGGTTCTACAGTATTCGGCAATACTTCTGATGATACACACCAATTTACAGGTTCTTTGAGTATGACAGGAGATGTAATACCTTCAACAGATGCAACAGTAGACTTAGGATCAGATACAAAAAGGTTCGCTAATTTATACACTGCTGATATTCAGTTATCAAATGAACAAAAAGGCCCAAATGATATTGACGGAACAACTGGAAAATGGACAATTCAAGAGGGTGAAAATGATCTATTTTTAATTAATAGGCGTACTGGTGCCAAATTTAAATTTATAATAGAACAAGTAGAATAAAATAATTTCCTATTTATTAATATTTATATGTGAATTTGTTTAATTTTTTGGAGCAAAGTAATGGGTAAACTCACAACAGGTAATAAATTTATGTCAATCGACCTAGATAAGATTAGGGTTTATGATGGTACTGAAGAAGTTGCACGTTTACAGCTAAATGATGATTTTGAATTAGAGGTTTTTAAAACAAAAGATTTAACACCAGAAATTAAAAGAACAGCAACAAGAGCACAAATTAGAACTTTAGGTATAAAGAAAACAAAAGCAGAGGGACTAGATCCAATAACAGCAGAGCATGCTGTTGTTGATAGTGACTCAGATTCTTTTTTAAATCAAAAGTACGTTGTTGATACAGAGAATAATTTTATAATAGCAAGCAGCTATTAGTATACATAACCGGAGCTTAAGAAATGCCAAAGCAACATAATGCACTGTATGGTGATGATCTTCACAATCCAAAAGGAATGTCTGTAGAAAGCCATACATCCTCATCAAACTTTCAAATAAGCGCGTCTAATATGACGATTAGTGCGTCTGGTTTCACAATTTCATCCTCATTTGCAGGAGATGGAAGTGGATTAACAGGTGTGCCAGCTAATGATTGGGATGGTTCTCACACAGGAGATGGTGTTATTAGTGGTAAGCTTGAAGTTCAAGGTGACTTAAGCGGTTCAGCTACTTCAACAGGTTCATTTGGTAAGCTATTAGGTGACGCAGCTCAATTAACAAATTTACCAGCTGGTTATTCTGTAGCCAATAGTTCAAATAATAGAATTTTAACATCAGTTGATTCAACAAATGCAAATGCAGAAGCAAATCTCACATACGATGGTTCTACATTAGAGATTAAAGCTGGAAACGTAAGTGGTTCTGGAACTTCAACAGGTTCCTTTGGCTATCTTAGTGGTGATGGTTCAGGTATAACGGGCGTTACTGATGCAGCCGCTTTACCTAAAGCAGGTGGCGCAATGACAGGAGCTATCACTACTAACTCTACATTTGACGGAGTAGATATAGCTACAAGAGACGCAATTCTAACAAGCACAACAACTACTGCAGATGCAGCTCTACCTAAAGCAGGTGGCACTATGACAGGTGCATTAATAGGAACGTCTGCAACTTTTACTGGTGACATAACTGCTCAAAATTATATCGTAAGTTCAAGTGTAACTTATATGACAACATCATTTAGTAGTGGATCAACTATATTCGGTGATACAGCAGATGACACACATAAATTTATAGGTAGCATTACGGCATCTGGTGTCGTATCTGCATCTGGTGGATTTGTCGGAGATGGTAGTAATTTAACATCTTTACCCGGCCCTGCTACACTACTCAGTGTAGGTAATGTAACACAGGTTAATAATCCAAATGTA
>Ga0098054_1000595_pt1 | contig 21144 bp, 29 predicted proteins | sample 16_taG_FD_75048 | JGI IMG/M metagenome (GOLD analysis project Ga0098054, IMG submission 75048) | Marine viral communities from the Subarctic Pacific Ocean - 16_ETSP_OMZ_AT15313 metaG | ecosystem: Environmental > Aquatic > Marine > Oceanic | place: Pacific Ocean | collected 2015-01-18
AAATTCATACAGTACATTTTCCGAGCTGATACTGGAAGATACTCCTCTTCCGCTGTCTCCATCTTCGTCCTTCCAAACCTCATCTCCTTCTTCGTCATAGCCGACAAGGAATCCAACATGGTAGTTACCTTCATGGTCACCTCTGAACCACCACCATGTTCCCGGAGTTTTCTTTTCGTCGCTCATTTCATCTCCTCCTCACATGTTCCACAAATCAGTTTCGTTTCGGGTTCTGCTGTAGCTTTTACACCACAACCACATTTGAAAGTCTTCCTCTTGGCTCTGACCTTCTTCTCTTTCGGTTCTCCCTTCGCTTCGCACCATTCGAACTGATGCTTCAAAGGTTTCCAGTGTTCCTCATATACTGTGTCGAACCTGCCTCCTTCCTCGATGTAATGGCTGACCCTCGTCCCTGTCTTCTTACCGCCAGGAAGGCCGGTTGAACTCGGTATGAGACCAACCTTCCGCATCATCTTTCCCCACTCAGAATTGTGGTGAGCGATGTTCTTCGGGATCTTCTTACCTGTCGTCAGATGTTGCAGGTGACACATCTCATGGACCAGTGTGGAGATTATATCTTTGTCCTTTCGCTGCATCGTCTCAGGTGTTAGTGCGATCTCATGCAGTACCTTTCCCGTTTTCTTCTCTTGGAACGCTTTGTGATGGTAGTAACCATGAGCTCCCCTATGTCGATGAACCAGGATAACACACTTCGTCAACTGTCCATAAAACAACTTCATGTTGAACAGGTCGAACGCTCGATCCAATATCTCAGTCGCCTGCACTGTCTTCTCCCAACACTCTGGTCATCAGTTTGTAAACGCGGTCAGTGAGTTTATACGAGACCGTTCCCCGTTTCTTTATTCTACCAGATTTGGATTTCTCAGAGTCGCTTACCTTACGAACGACCTTAATGGAACGCATGAACCGAATCAGCTTCCTTATCTCTGACTCTGTTGCGTTCACTCTGTTATACAGAGTCTTCATGTTTAACCCTGTGTCCTGTTCTGCGAACAACGTCTGAGCGATATCGTAGGTCCTACCCTTCGAAGTATCCACCGTCACACGACGTGTCACATCCCAGGAACGCTTGGAGATCTCTGTTTCCCCTACTGATGCAGCAGCACAACACGCCATCCGCAGGAACTGATGGGTCAGTCTTGTGGGGAGTTCTTTGGTGTCATTGCTTTCCTTCTTCTCTTCGGGATTCGGTCTTGCTCTAAAGTCTGCCCCAAACTCACCGAAGTCCATACACTGTTCGAACAGTTCTTCCTCATCTACTTTCAACCGTTGGATAAGTTTCTCGGCATTGTCTCTCAAGTAGCTGACGTATCCACCTGTCAGTTGGTATGCTTCAGTCATCTTACTTTCAGTGAGTGTCTTATCGACTGCACAGCTTGTCTGCATCACAGAGGTCAAGGCTGAACGAGCAACAGCACGTTGAATCATTCTTCTTTCTGCATGTTCGGGAGTTGCAATACAAACACGCAGGAACCTGTCCCCCAACCTGCTCTGATCGCTGTCCATCAGTGTTGGTGTACCGGCAATGATCCAAGGCGTTCTCAACCCTGTGTACCTGCTGTCCTCTTTCTGGTTCTTGAATGATGCTCCAGACGTACCGTCAAAGATCCTTCTTTGCTGCGACATAATCTGAGCGAAGTTGGGAGACGACATCAACACGTCTCCTTCAGGCGTTATCAATGTCTTCCTATCGATACGAGCAATCAGAGAATAGTCCTCACCGTCTTCACCTTTCCAACCAGAATGGAACCCTGTGAGATGTTCCAGAGCGTGACAGGTTGGCGACGTTAGGAACGCATCACAGAAACGAGTCTTCCCCGAACCAGCATCACCTATTACCTGCAGGAAAAGTTGATCGCCAAGTTGCTCAGTCGAGATCACGACAGCGAGCATCGATATCAGAACGTGCTCCAGATCCTCTCGCCACCGGAAGCACGCTTTCCAGGCGTCCAGAACCTGCTGGAAATCGTTACACTCCCGCGTTTTATCTTTGCGGGTTTTCTTGCCCTTCTGGAGCCATTCTTCTGGCAACCCACCCAACCTGCTGCGTAGAGCATTAAAACGCCTTAAACGGCCTCCCAGAGCCTTTGAGGAGCCTGTTTCGGGTTTGTTTAGCAGGGAAATCGGTTGCAGACCAGAACTGTGTCCATTTTCGAACGGTTCCGGCGATATCTTCCCCGTTATTACGTCGCGAACGTCTGCCCCACTTTCGACCTCCAGATCATAACCAGAGTCCCCCCACTTCAGCACCTGCAGATCCTCTGGAGGTTCCTGGCAGTTCGACAACTTCGATCCGACGAACTTAACACCGACAACCCCTCCCTTCAGAGTGCCATCCTCTTTGGGATGGTCATTATCGAACCACAGAACCACCTCAGAACCACCAGTCAATTTCGTCCATGGATCTTTGAAAGTTGTAACTCCGGGTAACCCAATCACATTCCGGTTGACCAATCCAAGTTCATACACTTCTGCCATTGATGCCAGATCCCAAACACCTTCAACGATATCCACCTTCCTTATCTTTGAGTTGAACATGTTCAAACCGAACATGGCAGCACCTAACCCCGGAGTTGGATACGCAATCCTACCCTGTCCAAAATCTGCGTACCGATACAACTGGGTCATCTTCAGGTCAGCATTGTAACCAGGAATCAACCAGTGCTGTCCGTCGAACGCTAACTCCAACTTTCTAATCACATCGACGCTGACCAACTTTCTATCAACTCGCAACTGTTCCCGATGAAAATCTGTCGTCATGTCCAACATCTTCTTATGGAACAGACGGATGAAGCTACTTGCGTTCATACCTGTTCCACTCTCGCTGATGTTACATGACCAGCAGCGAGCAACACCAGTGTCAGTTCTCACATAGAAACTATGACTCCCACAGAAAGGACAATCCACCTTTTGATCTTCTTCATACCAATCCAACTCTACTCCATGGAACGTATAGGGTCTCAGGTTCTCCGGTTGCTTCTCAGTCCGTTTAGGCATGACGCTTGTTTTCTCTTGGGATGTTAATGTACTTGGATCGATGAGCCTGTTTGTCACAGGTGTTGCAAATTCTATTGGAAGAACTTTTGGACCTGAACTCTCTCTGACACTTCAAACAGAATCGCTGAGCAGTTCCTGTTTTGGAATAATTTCTATCTGACACTGGATACCTCTCCTTTCTCGGAATGCTTGAGCGTACTCTTCAGCGTTCTGTTTGTCGGCAAAGGAACCGAGTTTTGACCCGGAACCTTTATGTATTATAACATACATCATGACTCATCTATTTCTGCAGGCTCTCCAAACCCTGAGTTGTTAAACATCAAAGCGTCTTCCCGGTTAGCTTCGTCCATACAACGCTGATTAGATTCTCGCAACTGTTCCAGGGTGACAGTACCTTCAAGATTTTTATCAACTGTGAAAATCTCTTTGGTTGGATCAGTGAGGTCGTTCCAGGACGGTCCTGGCTTTGTCAGGTCCAACGCTGGTCCACCATACTCTGCGATCATCTGCTGCAGAACCTCAACACAGTACATCAGCTCATCATTCGTCGGAGCATTACTGAACAGAATCCGCAGCAGACACATTTCATTCGTGTCCACCCGATTCTCCCGATAGAACTTGGTTTCCACTAGGTGGTTCAGCGTTAGAATCCCAGGACGAGGACCAAAGGGTTCACCTTTTTCGTTCTCGAGGATCTTCTGAACGAAGTGCAGAGCCTTCTCCAGATCCTGCCTCCCGTTCTTCTTTCGATGTCGGAGGATGTACTTCGTTGCACATGCTTCCAGGTACGGAAGACGAAGCATCTCCACCAGATCCCAGTGCTGAAAATTGCTCTGGTAATGTTCGCCACCGATTTGAGTTTCATTTACTTCAGTCATTGTTCTTCCTCCAATTGGTTTCTCGTTTATCGATCCAGTTCTCACACACAAACTTCCAGTCATCACAGTCAATCCGGCTCAGGTATTCTCTGGACCTGAAATACTCTCTAGCTTTATGACACTTGAAAGCATTCATCGCCGGTTGAACAACATAGCTTATGTAATCACTATCGTAATGAGAGCAGCAAACTTCCATGCTCCCATTGACAAGTACAAATTCCTGCAGGTCGTCTTCCGAAATGTCGTCCATTGCAAGTGGATCATGATGAACAACATCTTCAACTCCGCTGTACTCGTCCCTCAACAGAGCATCAGCATCAAACCCGCTGTTGTTCTCTGTGTAGATATGAAGATTGTTCGACGTGTGATACTGTCGCCCAACCTTGACGCCGATTCTGTTCGCCATGTATTCGAGCAGGAAACTGAAGTGGACCACGTTCGCTCCAAGCAATCCCCAGATCAGATCATTGCTTCGGTTGTAGATATGAATGTCCAGATATTCAATCGGTCTGGCACTGTCCACCGTTCCGCTTCCCCTTCTCTCCTGTCGAATTGAAAACAGTGCGGAGAGGTTGCACGGAACGTCTTTGCCTCCATGAGTTGCAACGTACAAATCAGAACAGTCGGTGAACGGTGTTCGTTCAGTCGGTCCAGAATTACCTTCAACGTCTGGTCCATGCGACCAGGCATCTCCACCATCCCACATCGAGAGAACACAGCGACGTGACGTTGGATCTTTCTGCAACTCTGCAACGATCAGATCAAGTTGATCGTATCCAAACCAGTTCTTCCAACGGTATCCGTACGCTCCATGGAATGTTGTTCCATCGTCGCTGTACTGCTTCATCTGACTGTTGTACAGATCCAGGGATGCAACGTCGTTATTTCCTGCCAACATCCAGAAAGATTCGAACAGATGAAAGAAACTATTTGCGTCTCTCGTTTGATTAAACAAAACCCGATTTCTCGGATTATTAAAACAGACTGTCACAGGTTCCTGAACCTGAAGGACTTTCCCGTTCCGGCTGGATCTTTCATTGGTTGGAATAGTTCCGTCTTGAATACTTTTTATCAATCCATGGAACGCAGTGTTAACGCTGTCAAATTTGAACATTAAATATGTCTCCAAGTTGATCGGTTTATGATACTTCGAATAGCTTGTTCAAAAACTCCAAACTCTTTTGCTAATGCTTTGATCCCATCAACAGGATCTCTGATCTTCAACTGTCTGCCCTCATATCTTGATCGAATTTCCAACACTTGTTTCTCAGTAAACTTTGAAAGGTGTTGTGTCTCTCCCTGTGCTTGTCTACCTTTGGAAACTTTGTCATCAATGTTGTCTTGTGTCGTTCCCAGAAATAAATGATCAGGGTTCACGCACTTTTTGTTGTCACAACTGTGGCAAACAATTTGACCCTTTGGAATCTTTCCTTTTGTCAAAACGAAGGCCATCCGATGTGCTCTGGTTTCACTACCTCGGAATTGACCATATCCAGAACTGTAGAGTCCTCCCGACCATTCCCAGCATCCTTCGTCTGTCTTTTGCACGTAGGACCAGAACCTATCGTCCTCGCTTGCATTGTACCGCTCTTTGAACGTCATTTTCGAAACCATTTGGGTTCCTTTCGGGGTAAATCGACCACCTATAACAAATTGTACCAAAGAAAATTGGTTCCGTTTCGCCAATGAAAACACAGGGTTACCAGAGGATCTTCAAAACCAGTAACAAAAAACTTCCACAATCGAGCAACGCGGGGTTGCAACCCCGTCGATACTTGTAATACTTCACTCAGTCGAGCAACACAGCACGGCAAACAACTAATCGCAAGTGTAAAGAAAGCGAAACGATGAAAGTCAAACTCGGAACGGCAGTCAGAATCAATGTTGTTGGTGGCGGATTCATTCGCTGTGTTGTTTCACGAATCAGTGAAGAACTCGGCAAGGTGTTTTTGACCACAATGTCTTCCAGAGGAATTCCAACATCTTGTGGAGTTGCTGTTGGTGGTTGGGTTGCAGCAGACAATTTTCACATGGAGGGTTCTCCTAATGTTCAACAATGTAACATCCTTCCAATCAAACTCGATTACTCTAAAGGTCTGGTTAATTAGTCGAAACACCCTAACGGGTGTCGCAGGGAACTTTATTCTACCCTGCCTGAAGAGACAGAATTCTCAAACCCAAACTAAGGAACAGAACAATGTCCAAGTCAACCAAAGCAGCAAACACATCCGCCAAGTCTTCTAAGGCAACTGCAGCAAAGAAGGCAGACAAGAAAACCTTCAATCCAACTAAACTGGCAGTCTACTCCATCCTGAAGAAACTTGGAGCAACCAAGTCTGGACAGGCTCGCTCACTCAAGCAAATTTCTGCAGCAGACCCTGAAAACGTTTCCGCTGCGGATGCCCGTGTTTACTGTACTTGGGGAGCCAAGAAAAAGCTCATGGGAATTTCCAACCTGGAAGACGTTCGTGGGAACGCTTTCTACCTGACAGCAGCAGGCGTCAAAGCACTCGCTACAGCAATCAAGGCCGGAAAAGCCTAACCCTCTCCGACAATTCAAACCTCCTTTCCCCCGTCTTTACAGGCGGGGATTTTTTACGTCTTGGATTCCCAGTCTCGCAACACAGGTTCCGTGTAAGATCTGCCAGCACAGGCTTCCTCAATAATGACCAAATCGGACTCAGATGGACCGCTGAGCTCCTGCTTTCCCATCTTATCTGGTAAGAGACCTGTCCGGTAAGAAGCAGCGTCACATCCATCACAGGGACCGAAGTCTCTTTGACCGTTGTACAGTTTCTTCCGTGCTGCCACGAACTCTGGACCGTTCCAGATCTCTTCAATCCCTTCGTCGACTGCGTATCCACACTTGTACACTCCACGCCAGTCATTACAGCAAATTGCGACATTCCCATCCCACCGGATCGACATCTCCCTGAACGGTTTCGCACAACGCTTCCCTTGGAGTCTGTCGTTCTTTGGAGCTCCTGCTCCTGCATGGTTGTTCAGGGTTGCATGGTTGCCACTGGTTGCAGAGTCGATGTCCTTAATGACAACCAGCAACCGCTCAGAGGGTTTCCGTCTCTTGTGGGGATTCGCTGTCTTATCTTTCGGATAGTACCGGACATCATGCTTCCCTTCGTACCGTTTAAGAATCCTGGGAACGATCTTGATACCATCATATGAATCCAGAGCCAACACGTTCACCGATTCAAGAACCTGATCAACCAGAGTAATGTCCGACAGAAATCCATATCCGTTACTGGTCATCATCATGTGGTGATTGGGAAGTCTGCTTCGAAACTTCCTGAGGACCGTGTCCAACTTTCTGTGAGCAGACGGTTCGCCGTGCATAGCAAATTCAAGACGAGGATTCCAACCAAGTTCTGCAATCTGATCAGCAATATCTTCAGCATGTCTCAGAGACATCTGCTTGAACTCGTTTTCCTTACCTCGAATGCCGTTCAAACCGCAGAAGGAACATCGTAGGTTACAACCTTCCACCAGTTCTATCTGAAGGCAAAACGGAGATTCCTGCTGCACTGGTTTTGATCTTTTCGGCATTAGTCTTCCTTCACTTCTGGGAGTGTGTCGTGTTCCATTCTGTCGCCTAACTTTACAAGAGCCTGAGCGAATCCTTTCTTCCACTCTTCAAACTCTTTTCTGGAGAGCCTGATTTGCAGGTTCCTAAAATTCACATGGTACTTGTGTCCGCTGGTTTTGTAGATCTCGATCCGGTTAGCATGTCGGTCACACGATTCCGGTATGATCTTTGAGTAAACTCGTTTTGCCACCTTAGCCATTTGCAAACGCCTCCGCTAAAATTTTGAAATCAGTTATTCCAAGTCCCAAACGATATCGTCCAGCCTTACCCCAATGGAGATGGATGTTCTCTCGAAATTCCAACCTTAGACTTTCTCCATTATACAGATATTGAATCTTCCCTCCTCGCTTTTGGCTCTTGTCGTCTTCTCCATATTCAACTGCTTTGGTGAAGGAACTGTAAGGTTGTCCTCCACTTTTACATGTTATCTTCCTGCCATCATACCAGAACTGCTTACCCATGTCCTCCGGCTCGCAGACAAAGCATTCAAGCATCGTCATACCTGCTGCACGCATTCCGAGGATGCGTTTGAACCCGTCCAACTTCTTGAATCTGCCGTTCGGTTCTCTACGGAGTAAAGGAGGCAGAATCTTGGTTCCTCGCTCTGCCAGTTCTCGGATGTATTCGATACCGTCCAGATGTTCCTGCAGGGTTTTCCCGTCTGTCTTACTCACCCGAACCAACTCTCCATTTTCATCTGGAAAATGATATCCACGGCCTCCTTGTAATTCTCCCTTGGAGTAAACGTCTATCAACTCCTCTGGAACAAACTCACGTCTCATTATTAACGTCCTTCCATAATTTTTTGAATTGGATTACAGGTCTTCCATTGCTTTTCTTGGAAACGTATCCAGGCCACAACCTAACCAAATTGTCCACGTCTTGTGAAGGATCTTTTCTCCACTCGCTGCATCCTCCTTTTGCGTTCTCTTTCTCTGCGTGAGAAAACATGCAAGTCACAGCGGAAGTGCCTCCTTGGCTGATTAGTTGAAGGTTGAAGTCGTGGTCTTCGCTTGTCTCCAGTCTGTATTTTAGGTTTTCAGGGTTTGGAATTCTGTCCCGGTTAATAACGACCACTCCGCCGACCTTAGCAATGATCTTCCACCTGTCGGGTGATCTGTTCCACATGAATCTGGGATGGGTTCCAGAGATTCCATGGAGGTCGCTTAGTTCGTTACACTCTTCCAGGAGCTCTCGGAAATCGAAGTCACTGGTTGTTTTTCCATTGGGCAACCGCTTGGAGAATCTAAGATCGTCGTCCATCATCATTACTTTCCCTTCCTTGGAAAATTTATTGTAAATGAATTGACGCTTCCCTCTAATCCCCTTACCTCGGAACAGAGTAAAATTTGAGAAACCCTCTGGAATGTCTGCCTTGGAGTTACCTACAAGGATGGGACTTATACCAACCTCCAAAAAGGTGTTCAAGGTTTTCTGATTGTCCCTTCTTTTGAAGGTCGGGATAACGTAAATCATGTCACCCATACATCACCTCCAAGTATCTCGGAACAGTAACCTCGGGAGCGTGGAATTTCAACGCTGTCTTACCGTTCCGAACGATTTCGTCAGTCGGAATATTAGAAGTCAATACTTCTTTCAATTCGTGTTCGTCTTCAACTGCGACACAGTTAACCCCAGACACCATCTCATCTCCATCGATAATCCACTCGGAGTTAACGACCTGTACACAACCAGCGTCCCACGCTTCCATGAACGTATACTGAGAGCCTCCACCGTCGTTCTTGATTACAGACAGGTCCACCGCGTATTTCTTTGGTAGGAGAATCTCAACGGACCTGTACAGATTGTCCTTTGGAAACTTGGTTGGTGATGCTCCACCGACGCTGATTACTTTTGCCCATTCTGGATACTTGTCCTTCAGATAGAATCGGGCATAACTTGTATGACCAAAACCATGGATAGCAATCTTCCGCTTCATTAACCGATTGCATTTCAGAACCAATTCAAACCGTTTGTCCGAGTCGATTCTGGATATGGTTGCTGCTCCACGCTTCTCTTCAGGTAGGAAGAATCCAGAGGGAACGAACGGATGTTGGATAAACTTTCCATATCGTTTGTTCACCCTACGGATCACGATTGTTCTTTCCTTGGGGGACTTGAAGTATTTGTCTTCCCCCGGATCGTGCTTAACTATCCAAGCACCTCCTTCCAACATTGCAATCGTTTTGTCCTTGTAACGACCACCAGCAGCAGTGATGAGGCTCTTCCCTCTCACCTTCAGTGCATCTTCCAAGCACAGGTTCTGATACTGCACTCCGTAACCAAAATCCCGCAACTTGTTTTCAGTTCTGTTGCCGATCTTGAACAGATTGGATCTCACTCCCATTGCTTCGAACGATTTCATCAAGTGAGTTGTGTACGTCGCCCATCCACCATACGGATTGTGAGATAAGTAAAACAAATTAAAAATCGGAGTTCGTTTCGGCATCATGTTCCCTTTCTGTATTTTCTCTTGGACCGGCCTTGATCAAACAGGACACGTTCAAACTTATCGTACTCACAAAGCGAGTGTTCAATCTCCCGCATCTCAAACCGCTTCATCCCTTTAAGTTTTTGAACTTTGTTGAATTCATTGCGTAACACCATAAACTGTTTCAACCAATCGGCAGGAGGTTTCGGACGAGCATCCTTCATGCCTGACTTTGGTACTTTGATCTCCTGCCCACTAAGACGCATCAATCCTCTCGATGCTCCAGGTCCGAGATTACTCCACGTGTTGATGTCGGTAGCGTCTTCCAGCAGTGCTGTATACCGCAGATCACAGACAACCTCATAAGACATGAAGCCTCCAAGGTGCGGGAACTGCTTCAACTCAGAGTACAGAGCCTCCATGCTGTTCTCGTCTTTACAGACCTTGACCAGTCGCTTACGTGCCTTCCAGACGTTCGTGATAGCTTCGCAGACGTTCGGCACTTTACATCCCCGTGGACCGTTACCTGCCTTGATCATGTAGGCTCCAGTGAACACAGGACCGCTCTCATTAGCTTTTGCGATCACTCGGGTTGCAAGTTTCGGTTTCCACTGTATGTGAAAACCGTGCTTCAAAAACAGTAATCCAGTCGGATCTGGTTTGTTGAACCACCGGAACGCAACAGTCGCAAACAAAACTTCATCCATGTCACGCATCGGTTCTCGGATGTTCTCTCTGAACCAGACAGTGACGCGGTCATTCTCTCGGTAAGGATTGGTGAAGAATTCTGTCTGGAGAATGTGGTCCACCGTCCACGGCGGATCCAGCTTCTGTTTCTTAGCCTTCACATAGATGTTGTGACGCTCCTTAATCCAATAGAAGAATCGTTCCTTCGGCGTCATTCTCACAACGGAGTACATTCTGTTGACAGTCTCTTCACTCCAGGACGCAACCGGGAAGTGAGGTAACCTGTTCAATAGGTACGCTCGTTTGGATTTTCTTACTTTTCGTTTAGGCATGTTGGTTCCTTAAAGTGCCAATCCTTTTGACCAGTTGTCGGCATGTCGGTCAAGACCACAAGTCAAGACCACTCCAATGTCCTCTCCTATACTTTCCATCGCTCTACGAACTGCCATGACTTTCGGTTTGTTGGTGTCTCGCTTCCCTTTCGGTTTCGGGAAGTCCAGAACAATTTCGTCATGGATATTCATAATCATTTTGTACTGCGGTTCATCGAATCCTTCGTTCCAGATGTCGAGCAACTCCTGAACCTTTATCATAGCACGCATTAGAACCCAACAGGCGGTCCCCTGAACGTGGTAGTTCAACGGCACTGTTTCGACTACGTTGTTCCATCTCCCACGCTTACACCTGATAGGATAACCTTTGTCCGGGTCAATCGCTTTGTCGATCAGAGTTTCAACGTATCCATGTTTCTTTGCGTACTCAATATATCTTCTGTTGAGTTTTCCTTTTTCGGTTAGTCTTTGAGAAATAATCGACTGAGCTCCGGGAACATGGAACGCACGATCTGCCGTACCATTTCCATCTCCAGTGTCAACCGCTCCATACTGGTCCGCGAAGTTTCCATTCTTTGTTCTTCCATACCATGAAGGGTTCTCATCCTTGGCTCGGAGTAAACCATCGGGATCCTCTGCATCATATTTGTCTGGATGCAGAATTGAGAAGATGAGGAGGTGATAACTCCCGAAGCATGGTCCTTTGTCTGGATGCTCGAATAGCTCAAGCATCGCAGGTTCCTGGCACTCATAAGCGGGGATACGCAGTTCCAGATTGTCGTAGTCAAGGGCGAACCATTCCCGTCCTGGTAAGGGACCGAAGATGTATCGAAGATTCCTTCCATTGTGATCTTTCTGTTTTGAGATTACCTGCTGACTGGGATTGTGACTTGCCCAACGAAGCGTATCCGTTCCGCATGGGTTCAGGGAGGGGTTGAGTCTAAACCATCGACTGGACTTTCCGACCTTCCTGTTGTACCTCAGATAACTTTGGATGTACTCTAAGGACTTTCCAAGTTTCCTCTTGACCCTCAGTGCATCAATGAACTCTTTCTGGTCTGTTCCTTCTTCCAGCGTGTCTTCATAAATTGACATCGCTGCTTTGTTGGTACTGGGGTCACCTGTCTTCTTACTTGTTGCGACAATGGGAAGATCCAACCATGAACCTGCTGTTCTTCTGTTGAGACATTTCTCGGAACAGTACAGTCTTCCATTCAGATCTGTCCAGCGAGCCAATCCACGTTCAGTCTTCGGTCGTTTCTTATTGCAGAGATGACAACCCGTGATCCCATCACCTTTGAAGTTCGGTTCATATCCAAAGCAGAAATTCTTCAGACTGTCGTTGTTCGGTCCCTTAGGAATATCCAGTAGGTAATCGTACCGATCAGCAACTGCTTTCAAGATTTCGTCGGATGTCTTTACGTGTTCGGTGTAGTCATCTTTGAGTTCGTTTAACCTGTCGAGATTGAACGTCATACCGTTGTTCTCCATCTGGTAAACAATCGGCAAAATTCGCATCCTCTCCTCAAAGATCTTCACCAACTTTCTGTCCTGCAGAATCTCCCACATCATCTGCCAGATAGGAAGCGTGACCGCTGTGTCGCTGTTGGCATAAGCAGAGCAGACAGATGACCACGGGTGAGCCTCTGGCTCATCCCCTGCGTTCCAGTTATCCAAAATAGGTAGTAAATCTGGCCTGAGGCGTACAATCGCTCTGGGAAGCCACATATCAGCCTTCCAATAGCTCTCATTTTCGGTCCCTCGCTTCGTCCCTGCTGCCCCACTTTTCACAGAAGGCATATCGGGCATATTTGGAGCAGCTATTCGCCATTCAGGGAGGTAACGTTTACAGATCGTTCGTGCTGCATTGGTTGCAGTCTTCACCCGATCTTCAAACGGTTGCACGTCGACCGAAAGATACTCCAGAGTCAGCGACGTTAGATCATGTGGAGTGTTCGTGCTTAGAAGATGAGAGGCGATCAGTGTGTCCCTTGTCCGACTCCATTCCCACTGATCGCCTAGATCCTTCCGTACCGTTTGAATCGCCTTTACATCGAAGACAGGATTGTGAAAGCAGTTCCAGTCATGCTCTTCCAACAGTTCTTCGAACTCATCGAGATCTTCTTCAAGAACTATTGGGTTCCGTGTAAGTGGATCAACGTGCCACTCCCAAAACTTCTGTTCATTGTTCTCATCGCAGGTGGTAATCAGGTAAGGTTTAGCACCATGATGTAAGTCTATCCCAGTGGTTTCTGTGTCAATTGATATCATCGGGTTCCTGACTTGAGATCATTTACTTTTGTCCGCCCTGAATAAGAAGTGAGTGACTCCACGTTTAATACCTTCAGCTCCACCTAACATCACCGCAAACGTTCCAAGAGACTTCACTTCATTCTCATCAAACTCGGTTGCATAAATGTACATCGCAGCAGCAGCGAAAAAGCAAATCACGACAATTTTAATTATAGACCAGATTGGATGGTCTGGACTGTGCATCGGATTGTTCATTAGTATCCCAGTTCATTTCGTTTCCTAGGCTTGCCAGTGCCACCACAAGGAAAGCACACTCCGCCCTTTGAATTGTTACCAGTTCCATCACACGGGATACAGATCGTCAAAGCGTCAATAACTGTTTTCGGTTTTCGTGTCTTCTTTTTCTTGATATGTTTTCGGGAAGGCATTCAGTTCCTTTATAAACGAGTCAGGCAGGATTTGAACCTGCTAGTCCCCTCTTTGTTGAGGACCATCGTATTACATTGAGCAGGGAGCCAAACTCCGCACTGACCCAAATGTTGCTTCACGGTTGGCAGTAGGTCTTCTCAAACCTTGAAAGTAACCCGGCAGAAACTTTCCCAACACCGTCCGATTCAGCCCCTCCTCCTTGAAGGCGTGAAGCAATAATCCAACCTTAGAACGGTACTCCATCGTCCATGAGTTTGCTCCATGGAACTTTGGTATACGTTCGGTCTCCCTTGACAGCCTTCAGGTCAACTGTCTTCGCTCGCTTCAGCAACTTAGTGACTGACACCTCAATCGCCTTCTTAGCTTTCGGAGGTTTGAAAGTGTAGATGGAACCCTTCACAGGTGTGAGATCTTCTTTCTCGTCATCGTCGTCGCTGTCTGCAGCACGGATAGCTTTGACCAGTGTTCCCCAGTCGGGATACTTGTCGTCGTCTTCGTGGTCGCTAATGCCTGCTGCTTCAGCCAATGCTGCCAACTTATCCTGAGCATCTGTGTCCTCGTCATCTGCTTTCTTCTGCAGACTATCAAGGTCGTCCCCGTCATCTGAGGATTCTTCGCTGTCATCTTCGGCGTCGTCGTCCTCTTCCGGGGGATCTTCATCGTCGTCAGAATCGTCCTCATCTGTGTCGTCGTCGACATCATCATCGTCATCATCGTCGTCGCTGGAATCTTCCTCGGTTTCGTCGACACCATTGAACTGAACGTTGACCCGAGCGTTCGGATACTGTTCATTGGGATCGCCCATCCACGTTCGAAACTTAACTCCAAGTCCCGATTCAACGACTGCTTCAAACAGTTCGTTCATTTCCTCTTCATCGCCCTCCAGATCATCGGTACTGATACCGAATGCCTGCAGTACCTGAACCATGAACAACATGTGTTCATCTTCAGTCTTACGCTTTCGGGTTGGAGTGTCGTGCAACGGTTCCATGATGATGGTGTCAGACAGACCAACACAATCCACAGTTCCAAGATCCGTTTCGACAACATCCCCGTCCTCAAACTTCTTGGAGAATGCTTCGCAGGTCTTTGGAGCAGTACAGACGCCCCGGACCATGAAGTATTGTTCTCCCTTAGCATTTCCGTTCTCGTAAGTACCGATCTTCATGGAAGTAACGGTTGCTTTCCCGTAGTCGATTCCAGCAGGGAAACCAGAACCTCCTCCAAGGTCAAGTTTCTGTTCTTTCTTCCCATGTTTCTTCAACGATTTGATCGCTGAAGGTTTCAGAAAGCTAGTTCCTTTTTTCGCCATTGTTCTTACCTCTTAACTGTGAAATGAAAATTGTTCTGGTCTTGCCATTATAGCGGGTTCTTTGAGTTGGATTGTGTCTTAGTCGTCCATGGCCTCCAACAACTTTTCAAACGTTGGATTGACCATGATCGGGTCCAACTTTTTGCCTCTCGGTTTTCTGAACTTTGTCATACGATCTTCCGACAATGGAAGATAAGCACAGAACTCAGTCTCACCTGTCTTTCTGGATTTGGTTATGGTCTTACCGGCAACTTTCACCTCCCTTTCTTCTCTACAGTCTCGGGAAAACATCTGGATATTGAAGTCGAGTGTTCCTGTCAGCCATCCTGCAATAGTCGGCGTCACTGCCGGACCTGCTTTGGCTACTCCTAACTCACTGTCCTCCTTGGGAGCGAAGACACGCTCATGAGAAATGATCGTCGTGAACAGAGGCAGTTCAATCAGGCATCGTAAGAATCCCTTCATCAACGATCCATGCTTCTGCCACTGCTGCTGTTGAACGTCTCCCCACGCAAGCTGAGGCTTCACTCGATCCACTCCAAGAATCTGTGCCAGTACAAGATCCGAGAAGGACGTGAGATGGTCCAGCGAAACTGTCTTGAACTCGCTGTCCACCAGTTCTTCACAGAGGGCTGGCAACTGTTCGCAATCCTCGATGACAATCTGCTTGATGTGCTTCCGGTCTGCTTTCGCAATCGACCGAAGCTCCCCCGGTTTCTTAATTCCGCCGGAACACGTCATCATGAGGATCGGTTTCGGGAATGTGCTCGTCACTGTCGTTTTACCAGTCGCAGGAAGACCAAAGATTCCCATGGAAAAGGGATCGTCTTTGTCAAACTCAACTGCTTTCGCTCTGGACAGGAGAGATCCTGTCTCCGCTGGAGGCTTCTTTCGGGTTCTGGTTTTCTTGACCTGTCGTGTCACTTTGGGCATCTGTTTTCCTTTGTAGTGTGTGAACCTGTATTATAGCAGAATTTTGAGAGACTATTCTTCCTCCAGTTCTGGGAACATACTCGGGTCAACATGAAGATCGGTTTTCATTCCTGTCTTCAGGTATTCGTCGTATCCACTACCGCCTCCTTCATTGAGCCAGTTGAAGGTTCCGAACGGGTGACGGTAATGTCGGTTTTGATGTTCTGGAAATTTCTCTGCTCTAACACTGTAATCAAAGTGGTTCCAGACGTGCTCCAAACAGTAGGACCACCATTCATAATCATCCAGGATGTTCTCCAGGATCGGTTGGAGAAATGTCTGTTCATACAGGTCGATATCCTTCTGTGAAACTTCGACGTTCCATCGCATGAAGAAGTGATCAAGGTTCTCTTCATTTTCGATGATGGTTCCCAGTCGTGCATAGTATTGAGGCATCGTTTCGGCAGGAGTATGAATAACTCCCTTCCTGGACTTTGCCTGAAGTGGTCGAATGGAACCAATCCCTCCAGACAGAGGTTTCCGTATCACGTTGTACATGACACCGTCCACAGGGATGTTCTTGAGGCCGTACAGACCGTTCCTGGCAGCATGTCTGAGCATGGTGGTGTAAAGCATCGTCTGAATATCGAAGTCCAGCAGACGCTCCACCATAGTCTCGTCAATCTTCCCTTTGGTCTTGTTCTCCTTCAGTCGGTACTTCTTACCCTGTCGAATAACACCGTCCCACATCCCTCTGAGAATCGCTGTTCTCCCGGAAGGCAGTTTGTAAGGAACCTGGAACTTGACCTCTGTCAGTTCCAACTTCTGCTTCCGGTGTTCTGCAGCATAGTGCTTGAGGTAAATCTTGAACTGAACCTTGCAGACGTTCCACCATTTCTCGACCTGATCCTGTTCCAGTGGATACTTACTAATCTCCTTCATCGCTTCAGTTCGCAACTTGGTTTCCCAGTCGCCATCCATGTACTCCTCACACTTATGCCAGAAGTTTCCATAAGCGAGTGCAGGACTGAACCGTTCAATCGGTCTTAGACCTTCAATGGATCTGATGCGAAACCTTTCGCGGCAACACAGGTATCCGTTGATCATACTTTGGGTAATCCCTTCCACCGCTGGTCCCCCCCAAATTGGCTCCGAGAGTTTCGCTCCAGCCTTCTTGATCCTGCTCGCCAGTCCACCATCCTTTTTCTTCACTGTCTTCTTTGTTCGTTTCCTCGGAGCTGATTTCTTTGGCATTGTTCCACTTCCTATCGTTTCGGAAATACATACAGATGAAAAACAGCGACATGGGAAGCAGTCCCCACTCCGCCGCTAACACAACCCACAACAACCAGGCGAACTGATTCGCCACTTTGAACTTGAATATCCACTTCGCTTTGTTACCTACCATCCATGAAGCGTATATCGATGAAGCTGAGAGATACCACGGAAGAACTTCAACCAGCATTCGAATCCTGCCTTTCATTGTGTGGGTTCACAGAGGGTTCAGTGACTGCTCCATTGTTCTTGATGTCTGCCCAACTCCAAGACTCTGCTCCATCAACATGTAAATGGAACTTGATTTCTGTCTCCGGCAATTCTGGATGCTTCGTTTCACGTAACACCTTTTGAACTGCCTCGGATATTTCTCGTTTCTGTCTCACACTAAACATTCTGGTTCCTTTCTATGATTCGGAAATCTTTCTTTGCACCAGGACCACGGTCCTTAACTGCTTCGTCATTTAACTCTGTCCAGAATTTCAATCTCCTTTCCAACTTTGGTTTGTCTCCGTAGTCCAAATCTTCCCACGGTCCTACAACAATTTCAGTACTGAAGTGACACCCGTTGTAACACCTCCGCTGAGGGTCATTGTTCACTTCTTTGTGCTGTCGTCTTTGAAGAACATGTTCGGTCATTTTGGGTTCCTTAGTTTGGAGAGACTATAGAATGGAACAGGTCAGCAAGTTGCACTTGAACACGTTGGATGCTCAGGTCCTGCATCGCTCTGTCTTCTCTCAGTATAGCAGCAGGATGGGTCACTGAGATTGCTTCGTGTTCTATGAACAACGTGCTGACGTGCTTCTCTGCGACCTTACCAACTGCGACCAGTGCAGACGGTTTACACAGTTCAACAAACTCTTCCAGACGTGGATAGCACTTCTGGATGGACTCCTTCGGTGGAGTGTGAACTTTCGGCCCTCCTTTCGTATTCTTTGGGATACACGCTATCAGGTTGGTGAACGCAAAACGTAATCCACTGAAGTCGTCATACTGGTCCACCACACTGTCGACAATCCTGTGGAACAACTTACCAGCAGGACCAACAAAGGGTTTCCCTATGACGTTCTCAGATGCTCCTGGAGCCTCTCCAATGAACACTACGTCTGCAGGTATCTTTCCCTTTGCCAGAACAATGTTGATCCGTACGTCGCACAAAGGACACTCAGTACAGTTCTTGAACTTTGCTTTGTGGGTCTTCCAGGTTTTCTGTGTTCGTTTAGGCATCGGATACTTTCAATGATTTGCACAGATAGAATTCGGAGGACTGTCTCTCCTAAGAGAAGCTCCTGTGGATCGAAATTCAGGAGAAGGTTCCTCCTTCGTTATCAAATCAGGCATACACCTTTCCAGCGTGTCAATCACCTGTTCCATTGCCGCGTTCTGACAGCCCTCTTCAATGTCTTCATCTTTTTCCAAGTCCATGACAATTTGTGCAGCCAACATCGACCGGAACCGCTCCGATGACATTTTGATTGTGAATATGTCTTCGCTCATTGTTTCGCCCTTTCACAGGAGTCTTTAATCTCGGAAATTTCATTTTCCAGTTCTTCAATACGTTCTTCACACGCTCCTTCAAAACATCCTTGACAGAGACAACCACCAAATTCAACTGGAGGTACCCGTGGATCGCTGTATAACTTATCTTCATTGTCTCCACACTCAACACATTCGCTCATCGTTTCGTCCTCAGCTTTCTGTAGAGTTGAGACCGTGCTTTGCTGGTCTTGTGTTCGTCTATTGTAGCCTGAGATGCTCCCCAAGATCGCAACCACGAAACCTGTTCCGCTTTCTTCAGAGTGTTGAACCTCTTCATCAGTTGTGTCGCTCCTACGGGATGTAGAATCCCTGTGTCTTCCTGCTCAAGATAATCCGCCATGTTATGCAGCACTTGGACAAGGTCTTCATTCGTGCATACACAGCGAGTCTTGAAGAAGTTCTCCACTTTCCCCAGCAAAGAGTTTCCCTGTCGAGAAACAACACCCCGAATCATGCCGTTGATATGATCGTGGTCCACCACCGGATCGATTTCTTCGTGACCAAGGATGGGACAGGTCTCTGGGACGTTCTCCTGCCTCCATTTCTTCATCGCTGCCTGTGTTAGATACCTGGGGAGTCGCTTCTTCCGTTTGGGCATCAGCGTTCCCCCTCCTCTCGTTGAATGTCGATCCGTTCTTTGATCTCTCCACGATGAACCGTAACGTGTCTTGGAGCATCGATTCCCAACCGAACCTTGTCACCACGAACGTCAATAATGACAATCGTGATGTCATCCCCGATTGAAATCGTTTCGTCCTTCTTTCTACTTATTACCAGCATGATTAACCCTTTCCAAAAGGTGTTCAACGTAACTGTCGACCATACGACAGCCTGTCACATAAAGTCTTGCAGCATTGCAGGAAGATTTCAGATCACTTTCCAGTTTGCTGATGTCGTCTTCTTCCCAACCCTTGAACGTACTTATGATCCTCGCATACTCAACCGCCTCCTGATTAGTCTTGAATGGTTTCCCTGCCAGCATACCTGTGGGAATGTGATAGACCTTCACTTTATTGTACAGAGCGATGAACCTACCAAAGCGGAGACATGTCGTCACAACTCTGTCTTCAGTCTCTGAATTATCTCTCCTCATGAACTTCGCGATCTTGGGAGTGACCTGTATCCCATCAACTGCTCTGGTTAACTGGTCCATGAGTTTTACTTTTTTGACCATGTCGATTTCCTTTCTATGTCTGCAGTATACCAGAACAAAAAACTTTCTTGTGAACCCTGTACATACCGGACCCCTTAGAGAAGTTCAACGATGAAAAATCCATCGCCACTTTCTAAGGTATCCAGCAGAGTGTGAACCCTGGAACGTTGTTGAGTACATTACGCGGACACCATCACTGATGCCGTTGCCCCTCCCAGCCCTCAACCACCGTTCGTGATACCTGACCCGATGGACGTGGGAATTTTCCTATCCATCTGTACTGCACGTCTGTTGTCGGGGTGAGGAAGTATTTAGCCAATCCACCCGTCGTCCTGCAGTTGCCGACGTGCTGCACTGCCTGCAGTATAACAGACCTGCGAAGACGTGTTTTCCGGATTGCAATCGACCAACAACAGAAAAACCACCGAACCAGCGAAAATAAATCGGCACGCTTTCGCTAATGTTTTTGCTGGGTTTTTGTTACAGGTTGTAAAAACCAGCAATCCAATTGTCGTTTTTGTTACAGGTGGGCTTGTGTTCTGTTCGATACTCGTAATACTTCACCTGTCAGACACAAGTGTGTCAGACACAAACCCGAAACGACAATGTAAAGAAAGTCGAAACGATGCCAACTGTAACAGAACTTGACAACCTGCTGGTCGGACAGAAAAACAACCTGATCAACGAGATCGACGAACACTGCGTTGAACTTTACGAATTCGAAAACCACGGAAAGTTGGTTTTCATGCGACAGTCGATTGAGCGACTGCGAGCAACACTGAAGACGATGGAACTGGTCCGACCAATGTGGGAATCCTGTAACTACGGGTACAAGTGGCAGGAGTTGACTTTTCGAATGGAGAATGGTCTCCGTGCTGCTGTTCGTGCTTGTCTCTGCCACTATGTAAACCCTCGGACCGCCAAAGTTGCAGAACCAGAACTGGAAGCATTCATTAACGAACTGCGATCACTGTAAGGACTGTCGCCACTTGCCGGGATTGGCTCCGGCACCTCCCCGAACTCTCTCAGGAACAATCCAATGATTCTCGCAACTGTCAACTCTCCCTTCGTCGCTGCTCTGAAGAAACTGCAACTGGAAAAGGAAGGCGTGGATTTCGTCTCCTACGAAAACAGTTGCGGACAGACAGTCTTCCGCACAACACCGAAGCGGATCGAAGACATGGACGACAGTCCTTGGAATGTTACCTGCACGAACACCACCATCACCAAACTCCGCTAGGACCGAACCAATGCTGACCTCCAAAGAACAAGAGCTCCACAACAGAGCATCAACGGGTCCATTCGCTGTCTTCGGTCTTGACT
>Ga0098054_1000597_pt1 | contig 21132 bp, 21 predicted proteins | sample 16_taG_FD_75048 | JGI IMG/M metagenome (GOLD analysis project Ga0098054, IMG submission 75048) | Marine viral communities from the Subarctic Pacific Ocean - 16_ETSP_OMZ_AT15313 metaG | ecosystem: Environmental > Aquatic > Marine > Oceanic | place: Pacific Ocean | collected 2015-01-18
AAGCAGCTGTAAAATCAAAACTTCGTTCAGAAGTTGAGAGAATTGAATCTGCAAAGACTCAAGAAGTTGCTGAAGAAGTAAACAAAGTCCAAAGTGAGTTGACTGAAAAAGTTGACGCATACATGGGTTATGTTGTTGAAGAGTGGATGAAAGAAAACGAAATTGCGATTGAACGTGGTCTCAAAGGCGAGATTGCAGAAGATTTCATTTCTGGACTTAAATCACTTTTCGAGGAGCATTACATTGATGTTCCAGATGAAAAGTATGACATCTTAGGACAACAAGCTGAGAAGCTTGACGACCTAGAAGCCAAACTCAATGAACAAATTGAAAAGTCTGCTGAACTAAAGAAGGCAAACAATCAACTAGTTCGTGAGTCTGTTTTTGCAGAGGTTTCTTCAGATTTGGCTGACACCGAAGCTGAAAAATTTAAATCTCTTGCAGAAGATGTTGATTTTACTGATGAAGATTCATTCAGAAGTAAACTCGATACGCTCAAGGAAAGTTATTTCCCGAAAGCAACAACTGTCGCTGAATCTGTAGATTCCGAATCTGAAAGTTCAGAATCTTACGATACAACTGGTGCTATGAGTGCTTATATGAGTGCAATTAGTAAAAATGTAAAGCGAGGTAAGGTTTAAGCTGCGGAAGATTTTATCTTTCAAAAATTAAATTCTTATAAATATTATTAGAAAAAACTCAAACAAGGAGAAATAAAAAATGTTTCAAACTGAACATTTACAGGAAAAGTGGCAACCAGTCCTAGAACACAATGATCTTCCAGAGATTAATGATTCTTATCGTAAGGCTGTAACTACTGTTATCCTAGAAAACCAAGAAAAAGCACTTCGTGAGGACTCTGCGTTCTTATCAGAAGCTGCACCTACTAACTCAACTGGCGCTGCTGTTGATAATTGGGATCCAATCTTAATTTCACTAGTCAGACGTGCTATGCCTAACTTGATTGCATACGATGTTGCTGGCGTTCAGCCAATGACTGGCCCTACAGGGTTAATCTTCGCAATGCGTTCACGTTATACTAACCAAACAGGTACAGAGACTTTCTACAACGAAGCAGACTCTGACTTCTCTGGTGCTGGTACACAAGCAGGTACTAACCCAGCGATTCTTAATGACTCGCCGGCAGGTACTTATACTGGTGGTACTGGTATGGCAACTGCTGACGCAGAAGCTAAAGGTGATGCATCTAACAACCATTTCGCTGAAATGGCATTCTCAATTGAGAAGCAAACTGTTACTGCAAAATCAAGAGCTCTTAAAGCAGAATACACAATGGAATTGGCGCAAGACCTTAAAGCAATCCACGGTTTGGATGCTGAAACAGAACTTGCAAACATTCTATCTGCTGAAATCCTAAACGAAATCAACCGTGAAGTTATCCGTTCAATCTATGTAACTGCTAAGCCAGGTGCTCAGACTGATACTGCAACTGCTGGTATCTTCGACATGGACGTTGACTCAAACGGTCGTTGGAGTGTTGAGAAGTTCAAAGGACTTATGTTCCAACTTGAAAGAGATGCGAATGTAATTGCTCAACAAACTCGTAGAGGAAAAGGTAACGTAATCATCTGTTCATCTGATGTTGCATCTGCACTTCAAATGGCTGGTGTACTTGATTACACTCCTGCTCTTAACAATAACCTAAACGTAGACGATGCTGGTAATACTTTTGCTGGTGTTCTTAACGGACGTTTCAAAGTGTACATTGACCCATATTCAGCAAATGCTGATGCGAAACAATACTACACTGTAGGTTATAAGGGTACTTCACCTTACGACAGTGGTATTTTCTACTGCCCATACGTTCCATTACAAATGGTTCGTGCGGTTGGTGAAAACACTTTCCAACCTAAAATTGGTTTCAAGACTAGATATGGTCTTACTGCAAACCCATTTGCTGGTGGAGCAACTGCTCGTGGTGGTTCACTTACTGCTAACGACAACGTATACTACAGAAGAGTACAAGTTACTAACATCATGTAGTAATAAGAATTCGGTTAACGAATCTGAAAAGGGGGAACTTCGGTTTCCCCTTTTTTTTTGGTCGCTATAAATAGTATTATGAAAAGGGAAATGATATGGCGATAACTACTGCAATTGACAGACAACCAGAAAACTTTGATTTGGCACGTCCAACTCAGTTCAAGTTTGATATTCTAAAAATACCAAACACAGTGTATTTTGCACAGGAGATTAATCTGCCTGGCATCGCATTTTCTGGTGATGCAATTATGAACAGTAGATATAAGTCCATGCCATTTATGGGTGACACCTTAGAATTTAGTCCGTTGGAACTAGGTTTCTTAGTACAGGAAGACCTCAGCAATTACAGAGAAATCCATGATTGGATGACAGGTATTGGTTTCCCTCAAAGTCCAACAGAATTTGCAAACGCAATTAGAAATACAGATACAAAAGATATTGGTAACGCAGGCAAGGGTAATGTTACTAACCCCTCAGTGTTGACCAGTGACGCAACATTAACGATACTGACAAACAAGAACAACCCCAGTATACAAGTGAAGTTTAGGAACATATATCCGACTTCACTTTCTGGACTATCCTTTGATACCAAAGATGAGGCATCAACAGGGTTAACCGCTAGTGTGACGTTTAACTACGACTTATACACAATAGCGAAATTATAAATAAGAATGAGTAGAACGGTGAACTTTAACACCATAAACTTTAGTCTCTATAAGAGATAATATAGAACAGAAAGTTTCAACCAACTCTACTCACCTTTATTATTAACAGGTGAAATATTATGACATTAGACGAACTACAGCAATCAGCTGAAAAAGACTTGAAGATGGATGACTTGGAACTTGGAGATGAATCTCTGAAGTCTGCAACTCTTCATCAAAAGTACCTAACTATCTACAACACATTTAGACAACTTCTTCTTATGAATGAAGGAACTTATCGTGTACTCTATCGAAAGAAATGGGAGTACTATGGTGGGAAAGCAGACCCTATTGTGTATCGTGATAATCCATTCGACCATAAAATACTCAAAGTTGACATCCCTATTTACTTGGAGTCAGATGAGGAACTTATCAAAGCAAAACAAAAAGTAGAGTACTACAAAATGTGTGTAGACTCTTGTGAGAGGATACTAAAGCAAATTCAACAACGTGGATGGGACATCAAAAACGCTATTGAATGGCGTAAGTTTGTTGACGGTGCTATCTAGTGACTCAAGTTACCAAGAAGAATGAGGTATTCCTCAGAGTGGATACTGAAGCTTCAACTGCTCGTTCCCTCTCAGAACATTTTACTTTTGAAGTGCCAGGCGCTAAGTTTATGCCTGCGTATCGTAATCGTATTTGGGATGGAAAGATTAGATTATTTTCGCCAGCAAACGGAGAGTTATACCTTGGACTACTTTCCTATTTGGAAAAGTGGTTAGAGGATTGGGATGAACCATATGAAATAAGTGAGGAATTAAAAGATGAAAAACAAATCGACAGACCAATATTGGATGGATTCATTAGGGGACTTAACCTTAAATCTAGAGGAAAGTCAATCAAACCTCGTGATTACCAAGTTAATGCCGTGGATTTCGCAATCAGAAAACATCGTGCTTTACTTCTTAGTCCTACTGCATCTGGCAAATCATTAATCATCTATATTCTTGTAAGGTATTATGAAATACTTTTAAGAGAAAATCAAAACGATAAGATACTTATTCTTGTTCCAACAACATCTCTAGTCGAACAGATGTATTCTGATTTTATTGACTACGGTTGGTTGGAAGGATACATGCAAAAGATTTACAGTGGACATGATAAGAATGTCTCAAAGAAGGTTGTTATATCTACATGGCAATCTATTTACAAATTTCCTAAAAGTTACTTTGAACAGTTCGGATGTGTTATTGGTGACGAAGCACACTTATTTAAAGCAAAGTCCTTGACTTCTGTTCTAACCAAACTACATCTATGTAAGTACAGGTTTGGATTGACAGGTACACTTGATGGAATGCAAACACATAGATTAGTCTTAGAGGGGCTGTTTGGTTCACTAAATAGAGTAGTATCCACAAAAGAACTTATAGACAAAAAAACACTTGCCTCTTTCAACATTAAATCATTAGTGTTGACATATCCAGAGGAAGAGTGTAAAGTTGTTAAGGGTATGAACTATCAAGATGAGATGGATTACATCGTAACTCATCAAAAGAGGAATGAATTCATTAGGGATTTGACTCTTAATCTAAACAGCAATACATTAGTATTGTTTCAATTCGTAGAAAAACACGGTAGTGTTCTATACGACATGATTAACCAATCTGCTAAAGACAGAAGAGTATTCTATGTTTTCGGTGGAACAGACACACAGACTCGTGAAGAAATTAGGGAAATTACAGAGAAAGAAAAGAATGCAATCATCGTTGCTTCGTATGGTACTTTTTCTACTGGTATCAATATTCGTAATCTTCACAACATCGTGTTCGCAAGTCCAAGTAAGTCCAGAGTTCGTGCCTTGCAGTCGATTGGCCGTGGATTGCGTAGGAGTGAAACTAAAGATACCGCTCAACTTTTCGACATCGCCGATGACTTCTCGTACAAATCAAAACGAAATTTCACCCTTGGACACTTCATGGAACGAATAAATATCTATAATGAAGAACAGTTCGATTACACTATCAATAGGATAAAAATAAAATGACAGAATATAAAATTCTAAAACTACAAAGTGGTGAAGAAATTATTTGTGATGTTATTTCTAAGGAACATCCTAGAACCTTTGAAATCAAAGCACCCCTAAAGGTAAACGTGCTACCAAAGGTTACAAAATACGGAATTGAAGAATCTATCAGTCTACAACGATGGATACACTTCTCTCACGAAAATATCTATAATATTGATAAAAATAAGGTAATGGTTATTACACAAGCTTCTTCGGGCCTATCAAAGTTTTACGAACATTGTATTACTATGATGGACAAAGAAGGTGATTTGACAGCAAGGGAAAGAGAACCCACTAATTATGAACTCGATGAGATTGAATCAGAAGAGTGGGATGAGGATTACGGAGAACCTGTAACAAGGACTCTACATTAAATCTATTCATTCTCAAACCCTACATAGCTAATATACCAAGTTGTCAAGAGATTAGCAAGAGATTTTTTAAAATATTTTTAAATAAATTAAGCTCTTGACTTATCTGTGTAAATCTGTATAATGATTAATAGTTGCATAAAATAAACAAGCAACGACAATGTGGAGTTAATATGGCTAAAAAGAAATCTGGTGCTCATTATGTTAATAACAAAGAGTTCCTAGAGGCGATGAAAGAATGGAAAGAGCGATGCAAAGAAGCAGAAGCACTTGGTGACCCACAACCACCAGTAACCAATTATATTGGAGAATGCTTTCTTAAAATTGCAAATCACCTATCTTATCGTCCAAATTTTATAAATTATACTTATAGAGATGAAATGATATCTGATGGTATTGAGAATTGTCTACAATATTGTAGTAACTTCAATCCAGAGAAATCAAATAATCCTTTTGCTTATTTTACGCAAATTATCTATTATGCGTTTATTCGTAGGATTCAGAAAGAAAAGAAACAGCAACATGTAAAACACAAGATTATTGAAAACATGAATGTTGACATTCTTATGGATGGTGACAGTGAACAAGGTGTGTATGTAGACTATCTACAGAAGAACTTCTTACCACCAGAGGATGTTTACAAACCCAAAAAGAAAAAGAAAACCGAACCTAAAGGGCTTGAAAAATTTTATGATGATACAGGTGAAGAGATAATAGATGAAAATAGCGCTGATAACTGATACCCATTTCGGCGCCCGTAATGACAACTTAGCTTTCAACGAATACTTTTATGAGTTTTGGGAGAATACATTCTTCCCATATGTAAAAGAAAAGGGGATTGACACTGTTATTCATTTGGGTGATGTTATGGATAGACGAAAGTTTGTATCTTACAAGATAGCACAAGACTTTCGTAAAAGATTTATTCAAAAGTTTGTAGATGAAGGTATTACCTTACATATGCTTGTGGGTAATCACGATACATTTTACAAGAACACTAATGATGTTAACTCTCTTGCAGAACTTGTTGAGGGTAGATATCCAAAGATGTTTGTTTACCCAGAAACTGCTACTGTTGAGTTTGATGGTACACCTATTTGTTTTATTCCTTGGATTTGTCCAGATAATTATGGACACACAATGGAACATATCAAAAGTACTAAAGCACAAGTTGCTATGGGACACTTAGAAATCAATGGTTTTGAAATGCATGCTGGACACTTTGCAGAAGGTGGTTACGACAAACAATTCCTAAACAAATTTGACACAGTATTCTCTGGTCACTTTCATAAGAAGTCTGATGATGGACAAGTTTTCTATCTAGGCAACACTTATCAAATGACATGGAGTGATGATGGGTGTCCTAAAGGTTTTCATATATTCGATACGTCTACAAGAGAACTAGAACGTATCGTCAATCCATATACAATATTCCAGAAAGTATATTACGATGAGAGTACTACAGACTATACACAGTTTGATGTATCTCAATTAAAGAATAAGTTTGTAAAAATTATTGTAGTCAATAAGAAAGACTTTTATGCATTTGATAGATTTATTGATAAGGTTCTTGGAGAATCTGGAGCCCATGAGGTAAAGATTGTAGAGGACTTTAGTGAATTAGATGCAGAGAATGTTGATGATACTATTGTAGAAAATGCAGAAGATACCATGACTTTGTTGGAAAGGTATATTGATGAATTGGATGTAACACTAGATAAGAACAGACTAACAAACATGATGAAATCTTTATATCTTGAAGCGAGTGATTTAGAACTGTAATGATAATATTTAAAACTGTACGTTGGAAGAACTTCCTTTCAACAGGAAATCAATTTACTGAAATACAGTTGGATAGAAGTCCAACTACATTAATTATTGGTGAGAATGGTGCTGGTAAAAGTACTATTCTTGATGCTCTTTGTTTTGGTTTGTTCAATAAACCATTTCGTAACATTGCAAAGAAACAACTAGTAAACTCTGTCAATAACGGTAGTTCAGTTGTTGAAGTAGAATTTAGTATTGGTACTAAAGAGGTAAAGGTTGTTCGTGGTATCAAACCTAATGCCTTTGAAGTATATGTAAATGGTAACATGATTAATCAAGATGCGAATGCTCGTGATTATCAGAAACATCTGGAACAACAGATTATGGGATTGAACTATCGTTCTTTCACACAGGTTGTTATTCTAGGTTCTTCTACTTTTGTACCATTCATGCAACTACCAACTAAGGCAAGGCGTGAAGTGGTAGAAGATATTCTAGACATTAAGATATTCTCATTGATGAATTTCTTATTGAAGAATAAAACAAAAGAACTAAATGAAGAAACTCGTAATGTAGATTATAATTTTGATTTGACTAAAGAAAAGGTTAAACTGCAAGAGAAGTTTATCAAAGAAGTAGTCAATAATAAATCAGAGATTATTGCTGAGAACCAACAAAAGGTACATGATAATCAATTTACTATTAATGCAAGGAAAGAAGATATCCTTGCTCTTGAACAGGATAAGAATGAACTTTCCTATGATGCAGAAGAACAAGCAAAACTAGAAGATAAGATTCAGAAACTTAGTAAAACCGAAGCAGCACTTCAAAACAAGAGGAGTAACCATGAACGCCAAATTCAATTCTTCCAGACAAACGATGAATGCCCGACTTGCGAACAGTCGATTACAGAATCAACTAAGCAGACGCAGACAGAACGTAGAAATGAAAAAGTCAGAGAACTTGAGAGAGCAATCGGAGAACTTGAAGAACTCGAAAACGGAGAAAAGTCTAAACTAGATGTTATCATATCAAATCTAGAATCCATTCGTAAACATGATGTAGAGATTGCAAAGATTCGTGCATCTATTAAAGAGATGGAATTGTTTAACGAGAAGTTAAAGAAAGATATTGAGACATATGAAAGTGGACAAATATCAGAAGAAGATAAAGAGAAACTTGCAAAACTTAAAGGACAGATTGAACTGATTGAAGAGCAAAAGTCTAAGTTAACAGAAGATAAGTTTTACATTGATGTTGCTCGCAATCTATTACAAGACACTGGTATTAAGACAAAGATTATTAAACAGTACTTACCAATTATGAACAAATTAGTAAATACATATCTTTCGTCTATGGACTTCTTTGTTAACTTTAACATTGATGAGAACTTTAACGAAACAATTAAGTCACGCTTTCGTGATGAGTTTTCTTATGCATCATTCTCTGAAGGTGAAAAGATGCGTATCGACCTTGCATTGCTATTTACATGGAGAGCAATTGCAAAGATGAAGAACTCTACTAACACCAATCTATTAATCCTTGATGAGATATTTGATTCATCTTTGGATGGTACTGGTACAGATGATTTCTTAAAGATTCTAAACACATTCCATGACCAAAACGTATTTGTCATTTCTCATAAACAAGATATGCTGTTTGACAAATTCAGAAGTGTAGTTAAATTTGAGAAGGTGAAAAACTTCAGCAGAATAGCAGGAGATTAATATGATATACAAACTACTAGAAGCATCAAATCCTTTATTAAGGATGCAACTTCCCGAAACATCGGCAGAAGAAATAAAAGAAAAACATGACTTGACAATGCAAGAATTGTTTGATAATCTAAAGGGTACTATGGCTGCAACAGGGGGTATTGGACTCTCTGCAAACCAGTGTGGTTTACCTATTCGTGCATTTGTAATGTACACCAACTTTGAGGAAAAGAAAGCCACCTTATTCCTCAACCCCAAAATAACATGGGAGTCAGAGGAAACCTCGACATTCACAGAGGGCTGTTTGACTTACCCATTCCTATTCCTTAACCTATCACGACCAAGTCGATTGAAATACACATATACTGATATTGATGGAAATACCCAAGAAAGTCAGTTTAGTGGATTGAGTGCTAGAGTGTTCCAACATGAGTACGACCATATGGAAGGCAAGAACTTTACTATGCTCGCATCTAAACTCAAGTTAGATATGGCAGTCAAGAAAGCAAGGAAAAAAATCAAAAAAATCTAAAAAATGCCTTGACTTTGTTCTTAAAACAAAGTATACTATGCTAGTAATGATGAGAAAAGGGATGAAATTGGATACAAAATTAATTTTAAATTTGTTTCAAAAACATCTTGACTTTTGTTCTGAAAACGTATATAATGAATATACAAACTGTGAAAATAACTAGGAGAAATATATAATGGCACACGAACTTGAAATGGTAAATGGTGAAGCACAAATGGCATATGTCGGGAATGTTCCTTGGCATGGACTAGGTACTAAGGTTGAACATGACCTTACGCCAGGCGACTTCCAAAAGGTTGCTGGACTTGATTGGACAGTAGAGAAACAACCCCTAACAACTGCGACAGGTATTCCTATCAAAAATAAGGAAGCACTTGTTCGTACATCTGACAACTCTGTATTAGACGTTGTTGGAACTGGATGGAATCCAGTACAGAATTCAGAAGCATTTGAATTCTTCCACGATTATGTGATGGCAGGTGATATGGAAATGCACACTGCTGGTTCACTTAAAGATGGACAAATGGTTTGGGCACTTGCAAAGACAAAAGAGTCTTTTGAGTTGTTCAACGGTGACCAAACAGATAACTACTTTCTGTTTACTAACCCACACCAATTTGGTAAGTCTATCAATATTCGTATGACACCAATTCGTGTTGTATGTAATAACACTCTTACATTGTCTTTATCACAAAGTTCTGATAAGATGGTTACGGTAAATCACCGTAAAGCATTTGACCCAGATATGGTTAAAGAACAAATGGGTATTGCTCGTGAGAAGATGGAACAATACAAATCAATGGCTGCATTCCTTGGTGGAAAACGTGCTACTGGTGACAATGTAATCCAGTACTTCAATGAAGTATTTGGTGCGCCTGCAAAAGCGAAAGAGGATGGAGTTCTTCCTTTCACTTCTCGTAATGCTAAAATTGCGATGGAAAACCTAAACACACAGCCTGGAGCAAACTTTGCCCAAGGTTCATGGTGGCAGGCATTTAACTCTGTTACTTACATGACAGACCACTTGCAAGGTCGTGAAGGTGATTCACGTTTGCAGTCTGCATGGTACGGACGTAACCGTAAAGTAAAACTCAACGCTTTAGATAAAGCACTTGAGTACGCTGAGGCGGCATAAAAAAACTTAACGAAAGGGGTTGAAACGCCCCTTTCGGATACCTATATAATATGGGTGCAGTTCGTAAGTCGTCCAGTTGTCACAAACGGAACACCTACTCTGTGACACAAATTTTGGGTTTTGGTAGTTTCCCTCACAAAAAACTACCATTTATAAATATATTTGATATGCCGATTATCGGGTATCAAATTAATCTTGCTTAATAAAGGAGAAAACTATGGTAAGCATAAACACAGTAGAGAACCCTTTCGATAGGGTCAAAACTTATTCTATCGGTTTTGATAGAATGTTCAACACTCTCTTTGACGAGAGTTTTGTTCCCACAACAAACTATCCCCCTTACAATATCGTAAAGACATCGGATGAAAAGTATGTAATTGAAATTGCAATTGCTGGTTTTTCTAAGAAAGATATTGAGATTGAGACAAAAGAGAATACTCTTACAGTAAACTCTAAATCTCGTCCAGATGGGGATGATGACAAAGAGTACATCCATAGAGGTGTATCTGCACGTTCTTTCAAAAAGGCATTTAGTCTTGCTGAAGATGTGTTCGTACAAGGTGCGACATTTGAGAATGGAATGTTGTGTATCGAACTTGAACGTATCGTTCCAGAGGAAAAGAAACCTAAAACGATTAAAATCAAGTAATCTACTGTGGGGGGAAAAATCTCTTGACAATCCCCCCATTTTAGTGTATGATGTGTATTAATCATCAAATTACTGGTGATTGAATTTTAATAATGGAGATAATATGGCTAGAAAAGCACTAACTAAAAGAGAAAAGACCCTAAGACTATTACAAACTGGTAAGAACGTCACATGGGAAACTCTTAGAACTAAACTCGATTTGACATCACCTAGAGCAATGATTGACACGCTGAGAAGCGAAGGCAACTGTATCTATGTGAATACTTTCAAAGGCAAAACTGCATATAGAATGGGTGAACCATCTAAAGGTGTAATTGCTGCTGGACTTAAAGCATTATCGGGTACTGATTACTCTTACTCAAGCTAATCAATCTGCGGTGGGGGGTTCGCCCCCCATCCAACTTATAGGATGTACAATTTGAAAAATATTGATTACAAATATTCAGAAGATAAGATTCTGAAAGAATTGCAAGTATATATTGATAAGACATACTCTGCACACTACTCACACAACAAGTTTCAGGCCACGGAGTTTATTATGGACTCTGGACATGGCGAAGGTTTTTGTATCGGGAATATATTAAAGTATAGTCAACGGTACGGAAAAAAAGACGGCAAGAACAGAAATGACTTGCTAAAAGTAATCCATTATGGTATAATGGCACTACACAATCACGATATAAATGGAGATAAATGATTATGCAACTTAGTAATGATACCAGAGATGTTCTAAAGAACTTCTCAACAATTAACCAAAATCTTTTGGTAAAATCTGGTAATGTGATAAACACAATGTCAGCGATGAAAAACATTGTGGCGAAAGCAACTATCCCAGACACATTCGACAACGAATTCGCAATCTATGATTTGAATGAATTCCTTTCAGCAATGTCGCTGTTCAAAAGTCCAACATTGGATTTTGGGGAACAATCAGTTAGATTGAATGAAGAGGGCGGTGGTAGTTCACTGAAATACTTCTTTAGTGACCCATCTGTGGTGACAACACCAAAGACGGAAATTACTATGCCTTCTGTAGACGTAGAGTTTACGTTTACACAGGACACCTTTAATGCAATCTCAAAAGCGAGTGCAGTACTTGGTGTTCCAGACGTAGTTCTTAAAGGAACTGCTGGTGGTGATATTGAATTGACTGTTACTGACCGTAAGAACGAAACTTCTAACGACTTCAGTATGAAAGTTGGTGATAACTCACCATCTGACTTCACATACTATTTCAAGGTTGAAAACCTAAAACTACTAGGTGGTGATTATAAGGTACAGGTATCTGCAAAAGGTATTTCACATTTTTCACATGTGAACAAATCTGTAGAGTACTTTATTGCTTTAGAACAAGCTTAATCCCAACTAGGAGTTTTATATTATGAATGATGTGATGTTATGGGTGGAGAAGTACCGCCCATCAAAAATCAGTGAGTGTATTCTTACTGATGACTTGAAAAAGACTTTCCAGACCTTTGTAGATGAGGGGAAGATTCCAAATCTACTACTTACTGGCGGGCCTGGGGTAGGTAAGACTACGGTTGCAAAAGCGATGCTTGAGGAACTAGGCGCTACTTATATGATGATAAACGGTTCTGAAGAATCGGGTATTGATGTACTGCGAAACAAGATTAAGAACTTTGCTTCTACTGTCTCTATGGACGGTAATCGTAAGTTCGTTATTCTGGATGAGGCAGACTACTTAAATCCTCAATCTACACAGCCTGCGTTGCGTGGATTCATTGAAGAGTTCCATAAGAACTGTGGATTTATTCTTACCTGTAACTTCAAAAATCGAATCATCGACCCTCTTCACTCTAGATGTTCTGTGGTTGAATTTCGTATTCCTACTACAGAGAAACCTAAACTTGCTGGAGAATTCTTCAAACGAGTTCAGACTATTCTAGGTGAAGAGGGTGTCCAGTATCAACCTAAAGCAGTTGCTGGTATTGTGGAAAAGTATTTCCCAGACTGGCGTAGAGTTCTAAACGAACTGCAAAGGTATTCTGTATCTGGTATGATTGACAGTGGTATACTTGTTAATATATCAGAAACAAATATGAAGGACTTGACAACTTTCCTCAAAGAGAAAGACTTCAAGTCTATTCGTAAGTGGGTTGCAAACAATCTTGATAATGACCCTGCCCGTATGTACCGAAAGGTTTACGATGCACTTTATGAAGATATCCAACCACAAACTGTGCCACATCTTGTTCTCGCAACAGCAGACTATTCTTATAAGTCAGCATTCGTTGCAGACCAAGAAATCAATATGCTTGCATTTATGATTGAGATTATGACACAGGTTCAGTTCAAATGAGTTATGAACTTAAACACTATCTCAAATCCATAAACGAAACAAAGGAACATCTGTTAGACTCAGATGACCCTATGTGGGAAAAGAAGTATTCCCCCTACATTATCAACAAATGCCTTGCACCATTTAACGATACTATAATGTTGGTGAATGAGATGAATATGAGACATCATCTTGATTCAAAACTACAATATGATTTTTTACTAAATACTATTAGGTCTAAGAAACGATATGCTCCTTGGGTGAAAGCGAGTAAGTTAAAAGATTTAGAGTATGTAAAAGAGTATTTTGGTTATAGTAATGAAAAAGCAAAGGCTGCTCTGAAAATACTTGATAATGAACAAATTAATACTATAAAAAGTAGTTTGAATAAAGGTGGAAGAAAATGAATGAAATTGATTGGCAGCCCGAAAGGATGCTCGAAGTAAAATTAAAAGAACCAGATGACTTTCTAAAGGTTCGTGAGACATTAAGTCGTATTGGAGTTGCATCTCGCAAGGAGAGAAAACTCTATCAGTCGTGTCATATCCTACATAAACAAGGACGATACTATATCGTACACTTCAAAGAGTTATTTGCTCTTGATGGAAAAGACACAAACATAAATCAGAACGATATTGAACGTAGAAACTCTATTGCATCACTTCTAAGTGATTGGGGTTTGATTGAACTTATGGGTACAGCAGAACCCAAAGCACCACTATCACAAATTAAAGTGATTGCGTTTAAAGAAAAGAATGAGTGGGACTTAGAGACAAAATACAATATCGGTAAAAAAAGAGAAGTTTAAATTGACACAAAAATTCTCACAATTCATCACTGAAGAACCAAAAGAGCAAAAGTATAAACTTGTAATCTTTCACAACTCTCACGAAAACTTGAGAGATGTAGGAAAACAAGATAGGCCTGATGTTAAGTTGATGATTGTTGCTGCAAAGAAGGTTGGTATTGAATTATTCAATGCTGAGTATTCTGGTGGATTTATATCAGAGAAGAATGGGAAGATGTACATCAACTCTTTTGACTTTGATAAAACTGGTAAAGCAATCAAACCTAGTGAGGATGGCAAAACAGAATATCAAAAACCATTTGAGATTAGTCCAGAAGATACACTGATTTTCCCTAGAGGATTGGGTACTCTTGGATTTACTACAAATAGAAGATGGGTGGATATGATTAGACTCTTAGAAGATGCTGGGTTTAAAACTATTCCATCCCTAGAAACTTGGGACATATGTACAAGTAAATATTATTGTAATGAGTTGTTCAGAAAGAATGGTTTACAGACACCTGTAACTGTTCCAATAACATATTCGGATGATGCTGAAAGAGCAGTAGAAGGAATGAAGTTCCCTATTATCTTAAAAGCGTCCAGTGGTTCACAAACTGGTGTTGGTGTTGTTATTGTAGAATCTATGCGTTCTCTACACCCAACAGTACAGATGTTGTCACTGTTAAGTAAGAATATTGACCTTGTTGCACAAGAGTATATAAAAGTCGATTATGACGTTAGAGTTATTGTACTCAACGGTGAAATAATTGCGGCGATGAAAAGAATTGTAATTGATGGTGATGCAAGGAGTAATGCATCATTAGGTGCAGAGACAGAAGAGATAGAATTAACTGAAATTGAAAAACAGGATTCTATCAAAGCTGCAGAACTTTGCAAAGGAGATTTGGTTGGAGTAGACTTTCTTCCCTCTAAGAATAGAGAGAAGGAACAACCATATATACTGGAGATAAACAGTATGCCAGGGTTTGGCGGAATTGAAAGGTCTACAAAAGGTAAGAGTGTTACTCAAGATATTCTGAGAACATTCTTAAATCGTAATAATTGGTAAAGGAAAAAATAATGACACTACTCGAAGCAATAAAGACACACAATGAAGGTAAGATTGCATTACATAAAGCAAACATTGCAGTCTACATGAAGAATCCTGTTGGTATTGGGGAACACTCTGATATTGCAGAATCAGTAGAGAAAGAATTGTTGAAAATCGCAGAAGCACAAGATATCATCGACATGATTGATAAGCACTTCAAACTAGAGGAACAATTACCGCTTTTCTCTTGACATTCACCCCTAAACCGTATATAATGAAACTCTTTGATAAGGAAAAATGTCTTGAACTTTTACACACACGTAGCCCAGTGGGGCAATCAACTATTGGTTCGTGCAGTAAAGGATGGCGTTCGTAGTAACTACAAGGTTAAATACGAACCCACTCTTTTTGTACCTGTAAAGAATCCCACTGGTTACACCACTCTGGATGGCAACAATGTCAATCCAATGAAATTCCTCTCCATCAAGGAGGCAAAGGAATTCGTAGAACTGTATCAAAGTCAACCGCATCTTGTATTCGGTATGACACAGTTTCCTTACACATATATCGCAGAACAATATCCCAAACAAATACAATTCGACAGTTCGCAAATGCGTATTGTCACTATTGATATTGAGGTAGAATGTGAGAACGGTTTCCCTAATGCTGACCAAGCATTAGAACCAATGTTATCTATTACTATCAAAAACCATGACACTGGACGTATCAAAGTTTGGGGATTGCACGAATACAAAAACGATAGAGAAGATGTACATTATATTCAATGTGCAACTGAACGTGAACTTCTAGCACAGTTCCTTGCATGGTGGGAATATGACCATCCAGATATTATTACTGGTTGGAATACAGAGTTCTTTGATATTCCATATATCTGTAACCGTATCAAATCTCAAATGGGTGAGGACGCAATGAAACGTCTATCGCCTTGGGGTGTTGTTGATGCAAGAATGGTAGGTTCTGGTTTCGGTAAGAAAGACCAAGTCTACAATATTCTTGGTGTAGAGAACATTGACTATCTACAACTCTATCGTAAATTCACTTATACTAATCAAGAATCATATCGACTTGACCATATTGCATTTGTCGAACTAGGACAACGCAAGGATGATAATCCATATGAGACTTTTCGTGATTGGTATACTAAAGACTATCAGTCTTTCCTAGACTACAATATTCAAGACGTTGAACTGGTAGACAGACTTGATGAGAAGATGAAACTCATCGACTTGATTCTAACTATGACGTATGAGGCAAAGGTAAACGTATCTGATTCGTTTACGTCTGTTAAGTATTGGGATGTTCTAATCTACAATCATCTACTAAAAAGTAAGATTATCATTCCACAAAAACTTGGACACAAATCCAAGGGTGAGAAGTATGTTGGTGCTTATGTAAAAGAACCACAAGTAGGACAACACAAATGGGTTATGTCTTTTGACTTGAATTCTCTATATCCACACTTAATTATGCAGTACAATATTTCACCAGAGACTTTGTTGGCAAAACAACTTAATCTTGGTGATTCATCTGTTGATGATTTGATTGCACAAAAGTTTGATATCAAAAACATGCTTCCAAACAATGTAACGATGACACCAAACGGTGCGTTGTTCAGTAAAGACAAATTAGGTTTCTTGCCTGAGATGATGCAAGAGATGTATAATGACCGTACCATCTACAAGAAAAAGATGTTAGATGCCAAACAGAAATATGAAGATACCAAAGATGCTAAATACTTAAAAGATGTTTCAAGGTTTCAGAATATTCAGATGGCAAGAAAGATTTCACTAAACTCAGCCTATGGTGCGATTGGTAATGAGTGGTTTAGATATTATGATTTGAGGATTGCAGAGGGTATTACGACATCGGGACAATTTTCTATACGTTGGATTGAGAAGTCCATCAATTTGTATCTAAACAAATTGTTAAAAACGAATGGAGAAGATTATGTTATTGCATCGGATACAGATTCGGTATATATTACTTTTGACAAGTTGGTTAATACTGTGCTTGAAAAAAGAACAGATGAGTCGGAGAGTTCGTATCGTGGGAGGGCGGTGGACTTCCTTGATAGAGTTGCTCAAGAGAAAATTGAACCTTTTATTGATAAGAGTTATCAAGCTCTTGCTTCTTATGTAAATGCATATGACCAAAAGATGCAAATGGCAAGAGAGGTTATTGCAGATAAGGGTATCTGGACTGCAAAGAAAAGATACATTCTTAATGCATGGGATATCGAAGGTGTTCGTTATCAAGAACCTAAACTTAAAATCATGGGTATCGAAGCAGTTAAATCATCTACGCCTGCACCTTGTCGTGACAAGATTAAAGAGGCACTGAAGATTATCATGTCTGGTACAGAGAAGGATGTAAACACATTCATCCAAGAGTTTCGTGAAGAGTTTATGAAACTACCACCAGAAGAGATTGCATTTCCTCGTTCTGTTAATGGACTAAAGAAGTGGAGTAGTAGTTCGGGTATCTTTACTAAAGGTGTTCCTATGCATTGTAAGGGTGCATTGCTTTACAATCACTATACGAAACAGAACAAACTTAATAACAAGTATCCTCTTATACAAGAGGGTGATAAAATCAAGTTCTTGAACATGAGACAACCGAATAGAATGTCATCCAATGTCATTTCATTCATTACTAAGTTGCCTACAGAACTGGATTTACATGGTATGATTGACTATGATTTGCAGTATGAGAAGGCATTTGTTGAACCATTGACGTTTATTATGAACCAAATTGGGTGGCAGATTGACCGTTCTTATGGAACACAGACAACTCTTGAGGATTTCTTTGGATAAATGCCTTGACATTTGTTGGCAAAACAAGTATAATGAGAGTATAAATTATGAAAGAGGTTTTGAATGAAATATTTTAGATATACACTTGATGAACTGAAACAGTCATCTGACAGAAAACTATTCGATTACATATCGTTCTTTGCGGGCGGTGGTGGTTCATCTGCTGGTTATAAACTTGCAGGCGGTGATTGTAAATTTGTCAATGAGTTTCAACAAGTCGCAGTGGATACCTATCTGGAGAATTGGCCAGAGACACCAGCACATATCTGTGGAGATATTAAAGACGTAACTGGTGCAAAGATTATGGAGATGACAGGAATCAAAAAGGGAGAACTTGATATTCTAGATGGTTCACCACCTTGTCCACCATTCTCTATGTCTGGAACTAAGCAAAAAGGTTGGGGTAAAGAAAAGACTGCCTATGGAATGAAACAAAAGAACATTGAAGATTTGACATGGGAACAGATTCGTATTGCTGGTGATATGATGCCAAAAGTAATTGTCTGTGAAAATGTCAAAGGACTTACAATGGAATATGCAAAAGAACATTTACAGAGAATGGTAAATGACTTTGAAGCATTAGGTTACACAACAGTTTACAAAGTACTAAAGGGACACAATCATGGTGTACCTCAGAAAAGAGAAAGAGTTTTTATCGTATCTGTAAGGAACGATGTACTGGATAAAATCGGAGTACCATTTATGATACTTGAAAGTTTGATTTTTCCAGAACCAGAAGAACATGTCACCACAATCAAAGATGCAATTTGGGACATTCAACAAAACAACGAGAATGCTTATGAAGCAGAGGAGTTGAGATTGTCAATGACCAAGAGCGCTAAATATAAGTGGATGAAGAGACTACCAAAGAATCCAGAAAAGGTTGTCTCTGTTGGTGATGATGTAGTTGGGCCTTGGTATGATAAAGTCATTGAACACAGAAAGAAGTGGGGTAAAAGTATTCCAGACAGAAAGAGTTCGTTCTTTCAATCTCGTAGAGTTCCTTGGAATCAAGCATCTCATACACTTTCTGAACAAGGACTACAAACAAGTCTTGCAGTTCACTTGCACCCAGAAGAAGATAGGGTGTACACAACTAAAGAAGCTGCACGACTAATGACTTTGCCAGAGGATTATAAATTCACTGGTACTCTTAATGAGAAACTTGCAAGAATTGGGTTGATGGTTGCACCACTACAAATGAAGTACCTTGCTGACCAAGTGTACACAAACATCCTTAAACCCTATAAGGAGATTGAAAATGCAGAAACTAACAGTTAAAAAAGACTTAGGACAAAAAGAAACTTACGATAAATGGAATGGTAAGTTTCTAGACGAATCAGCATACGATGAGGTAATCAAAGTAACTGATACAGACATGGGAGTAATGAAACCTATTCTATCTTTGGATGGTTCAGATGTTCCCCTTGCATATGTTATTACAAATGCATTCCCTAAAGAAAGTAAGATTAGGGATATTCTAACTACAATTGAAGATACATCTACAATGAGAGCAAACTGTTCAGGCCCCATTGATAAAGAAGAGATGTTGGCAAAAGGTTTAGTTGAAGGAAAAGATTATAAACTTAGAACACCTAACTCATATTATGTTCGTACAAAGTCTGGTGGTTGGGGTATGATTGCATACTCAAACGAAATTCATTCAGTTATGATTGGACACAAACGTGGACGTTTCACTGGTGGTATTGATGTATCGGGTTGGTGTAAAGACAATAAAGAAAAGTGGGAAGCACTACAAGAAATTTCTGAACACAATGAAACTGCATTTGCAAAAGCAAACAATGACATCTATAAAAGTCAGAAGTCATTTGCAGAAAACAACATTCGTCCAGAACATAGAATTGGTGAAGGTATCTTTACTACACTTTCTGCGAATAGATATTCTGCATATCAGTCTGCAAAGATGGCTGCACATGTAGACAGTGGTGATACTGATGCTGGTATGACAAGTATGTGTGTATTCAGAGAAGGTGATTACGATGGTGCATATCTTTGTTTCCCTCGTTATGGTATTGCAATTGATGCCCCAGATAATAGTGTTTTAATTGCAGACAGTCAAGAAGTACACGGTGTTACACCTATCTCTGGTAACGGACAACGGTTTAGTTGTGTTGCATATTGTGATAGACGTTTGGCAACAATCGGTGTCTACGGTAAACAAGAGAAGTTGATTGGTAAGTATGCTGCAAAGACATCTGGAAATTTAAATGACTTTCTTGGCGAATAAGCCTTGACTTTTGTTTTAATAACAGGTATACTATGCTAGAAGATTGAGGTTAATTTACATTATGGAGAAACAATGAAATATCCCTTTAAATATGAGAAGGCCCAAGAACACTTTGAGGATTTCGCAAAGAAACCTGTTCTTGTAGAAGGTATGAAGTTAGTGGAGATGTGTTATGTAAAAGTAACAGACATTGACACTGGACATTATAACTTTGGGCGTGTAGAAGGAAAGACAGATTCACCACACATTTTGAAGTTGCGTACTATTTTTCGCAATGATGAATACGAACCACAGTTTCACGAACCACCAGTAATTACCAAAAAAGGTAAACTGGTTGCTGGTAAACACCGTTTCGTTTCTGCAAAGTTGGAGAAGGTTGAATATATTTGGGTTGCAGTCTGTACGTTTGCAACAACCAAATCTTTACGTCAATATGCAATTACAGAGAACTTGCGTAAGCATCCTAAGAATGAAGCAGACCAAAGTGCAGTGGTTTACAATGTTATCTCTGCTATTAAGGCAGGAGACTGTAACAAGAACGCACACTCTATTCGTCAATACTTGAAAGAGATTGATTGGAATACACAAGTTGCAAAGACTGTAGAACTGGTTCTTTCATCTGTTATTGATGATTACAAACAGACTACTAACCCTACTCGTGACGAAATCGTTGATGCAGTAATGGATGAGTATGATGTTGATGTAACTCAAGCACCACAATGGTTGGTTGCCACATTGCGTGGTGGAACTGGTGATGTTGCTGGTGACCGTCATGCACGTTTATGGTCAAAGGTTTATCCTTTGTTAGTTAAAGGACTTGATGTGAATGTTGCAGTTGGATTTTCGGATACTCTTGCAAAGGACATTCCACAGAATCGTGAACATATAAACGACAACTATGTTCAACAGTATATTGACCAATGTGTACAGGTTGCAGATGCATACAAGTCTGGTAACTTAGGAAACATTAACTTTTTATTCAAGACACAGATTGAGGGTGAAGATGGACACTTCGTTGAAATTAA
>Ga0098054_1000599_pt1 | contig 21097 bp, 26 predicted proteins | sample 16_taG_FD_75048 | JGI IMG/M metagenome (GOLD analysis project Ga0098054, IMG submission 75048) | Marine viral communities from the Subarctic Pacific Ocean - 16_ETSP_OMZ_AT15313 metaG | ecosystem: Environmental > Aquatic > Marine > Oceanic | place: Pacific Ocean | collected 2015-01-18
GCAGAACAGAATAAAAGAATATCAGTTTTGCAAAACATTTTCCTGTCCTCCATATCCAAGTCTAAAAGAAACACCATCAAAAATAATAGATGATTTCTTCATCATAGAAGAAGAATATAATAATTGTATGAATAAAAAGCAGTATCAAACCAAAGGGTAAACATTAAGTATATACCATGACAAAACAACTATCTACCTTCGAACGCCTTGACAATGAATTGGGCAAACGTAAAACATTGACCGCATCCGATGTGATGGGATTGATGATGCTTGCCGATGCATTCGATGAATGGCAACAATTGACGGAACTTTTGAAATCACAAGGTTCGACGTATGCCATCGAAACTAAGTCAGGCGGCACAATGTATCGTCAACGTCCGGAATATCAACAAGCAAATGACGCATTCAAACGTTGGATCGCACTTGCGAAAGAATACGGAATCACACCACGATCACGAAAGATGATTGATCAAATCGATGACGGCGGTGATTCATTAAACGATTTGATGTTAACTTAAAAAAATATAAATAATTAATAAATTGAAAATATGGGATCATATAAACTGTTGAATGATTTGTCCGAACTTATCGGAGAAAATTGTATTTGCAAATACGGCGAAAACGAAATTGAAATCGAATGTCAAATTTTAGGCTTTGAATATGTAATTGAAAAAGAATTAACAAGACATTTGACTGTTTTGGTTAAACTTTTGCCAGTTAACAACAACGCAATTGATGAAGATGATTCGTTTGAATTACAAAGCGGCGTTTGTATTAATGATGTAATGTTTTGACCGAATTCAAATGTCCGAAATGCAAATCGATGAAGGCCGTGCAAAGCGTCACGATCAAAATGCTTGAAGGTAAAATCCGCCATGATGTGAAATGCGATGAATGTGATTCATGGATGGATTTGGCCGTTGAGAAAACCGGATGCGCCGGATTCACTTCAAACGAATTCGGTCAATTGTAATGAATGACACGGCGGAACAATATGCAAAGGATATCATTTCCGGAAAGATCAAATCCGGAAAGTGGATGCGGTTGGCATGTCAACGCCATTTCGATGATTTGAAATCGGCGAAGGATCGCGGATTGATTTTCAAAGATGACGTCGCACAAAGACACATTCAATTCATCGAACAATTCATCCATCACACGATCGGCGCATTTGCCGGCAAGCCGTTCATTCCTTTGGGTTGGCAAAAGTTCTTATTATGGCAATTGTACGGATGGCATCGAATCGACGGATCCAGGCGGTTCAATTATTTGTTCCTGGAAGTTAGCCGTAAAAATGGCAAATCGACACTATTGGCGGCACTCGCACTTGATTTCCTAATCTTTCAAAATGAACCGGCCGCCGGTGTTTACTTTTGCGCCACAAAGCGCGATCAAGCAAAGATAGCATTCGATGAAGCGGTGCGAATGGTTAGGGCATCGCCGGAACTTCGATCGCGTGCGAAAACGTTTGTCAATCGAATCGCCGTGAATTCAACATCTTCGAACGCGTTTGTTTTGTCAAGCGATCGCGATTCACTTGACGGATTGAATATATCATTTGCCGGTGTCGATGAATACCATGCACACAAATCGGACGCCGTGTATAATGTTTTGAAGTCAGGCATGGGATCACGCCGCAATCCATTGCATTGCACCATTACAACCGCCGGCCTTGACAAATCGGTTCCATGTTATCAATTGGAACGCACATGTAAAGAAATTTTGCAAGGCGTAAAAAAAGACGATGCTTTGTTGCCGTTGATATTTTCACTCGATGACGGTGACGATTGGCGCGATCATAACAATTGGATCAAGTCGAATCCTTCATTGAATGAAACGATTTCACTTGATTACCTTCAAAAGCAATGCCGACAAGCTATCAATCAAGGCGGATCGCTTGAAGTAGAATTCAAGACAAAACATTTGAATGAATGGGTGTCCGCATCCAGGACATGGATTCAAGATTCAATATGGATGGAATGCCACGACGCAAGTGTTGAACTCAAAGGATTGGAATGTTATGGCGGATTGGATCTTGCATCGGTGTCGGATATCACTTCGCTTGTGTTGGCATTTCCTTTACCGGATGGATCGGTTCATGTACGTTGTTGGAATTGGTTGCCGGAAGATCAAGTGACGCGCGTTCTTGACACGAATGCCGCGCATATATATCGACAATTCAAAAATGATGGATCGTTGATTTTAACGCCTGGAAACGTGACTGACTATGATGCAATACGTCGAACGATCACCGGCGTTCACTATGTCAACGGAACCGCACAAATCGATCCGGATTGCATAATGACGCGATACAATGTCAAGGCCATCGGATTCGATCGCTACAATTCAACACAAATCGCGTCACAATTAACGGATGACGGCGTGCCATTGTCACCATTCGGTCAAGGATTTGTGTCTATGTCCGCACCTACAAAAGAACTCGAAATCAAAATCCGAACAAAGAAATTGAAACACGACGCGAATGCCGTCATGCGTTGGAGCATGGCGAACGTTTCACTTCGCCGCGATCCGGCCGGAAATATAAAAGTCGACAAAGAAAAATCATCCGAAAAGGTTGATCCGGTGGTTGCACTTGTCATGGCAATCGGTGAATTTCTAACCGATCAAAAGCCAGGAATAAACCTTGACGATTTTTCAATCATATCGTTGTGAAGAATTGATTTCTATTGTGTGAAGTGTGTTAACGGATGAAGTGTTTTATTTCGGTTATTGGCCGTTAGTGTTGCTCAATTCATCCACTTAATGCCGAACCTATTTCAACGCCTATTTCCCAAAATCGCCGAAAGGCGTTCCCAAGTGTACACCGGTGACTCCGGATTTTTCGCCGGGTTAATGGGTAGGCCAACAACATCGGGAACGATAGTCGATGAATCGAACGCACTATCTATTACATCCGTGTATTCATGCGTGTCGAAAATCGCACAAACGATATCCGGATTGCCTTTGAATGTATATTCCGATAACGATGGACGGATCACAAAAGTTGATTCACATCCGTTGAATTTCATCGTCGGAGTAAAACCGGATGACGACACAACCGCGTTCCAATTTTGGGAAACGATTTTCGCATCGGCACTTTTGACCGGTGTCGGATATGCTATCATAAGGCGCGATACAATGTCCGGTCATGTGTCCGCATTGAATTTCGTTCCTTCGCACAAAGTATCACCGAAACGATTTGACGGCGCAAGTGTTTATGAAGTCAAAGACATCGGAACGATTCTTTCCGATGATATCATTCGCATCACGGCACCATTCGCAAAATCACCGATCGCATTGCATCGCGAAACGTTAGGCCTTGCAGTAGCGGCGCAAGAATATGGACAAGAATTTTTCGGAAATTCCGGAACACCGGTCGGAGTATTGACGACGGAACAACCTTTGACACAAGATCAAATGAATGTCGTTGCACGTTCATGGGCGGAAGCCGGCGAAACATTAGGAACGAAAGTCATTCCGTTCGGGTTCAAATATCAAAAGATAAGCGCATCGCCGGAAGATATGCAATTCATTGAAACAAGGAATTTGCAAGATCGCAAGATCGCGGAACTCTATGGCGTGCCGGCTTTATTAATCGGCCTGGATTCATCGTCGACGTTTTCAAATATGGAAACGGCGGAATTGTATTTTCTGAAATATACTTTGATGCCGATGATGCGGCGCGTAGAACAAGAATTGAATTTGAAATTGATCGTTCCGGTTGGTGGCGAATCTTTATTATTTCGATATGATGTGAACGAAATCATGCGCGGCGATGCAAAACAAAGATCACAATTCTATCACACATTAATTCAAGACGGCGTGTTGACTATCAACGAAACAAGATCGCGCGAAGGATTGAACAAGTTTAACATTCCGGAAGCCGATGTGCCACGTGTGCAAGTCAATTCAATTTCATTGGATCGATTCGGCGAATACTCGGAAAAAATATCAAATCAAAATGACTGATTTCATTATTGAAAATTGGGCGGCCTTATTGCTCGGCGTCCTTGCTCTTGCAAAAGTTATCGTGAATTTAACTCCTACCGAAAGCGACAATAAAGTGTTTTCTTGGTTCGACATCTTAATCAATGCGATCGTTTCGGATCGTAGAAAAAAGCGATAAAAATGGATGACAATTTGGAACGTAGATTTGCGGAACCTGGCACCATTGAAATCCGTCAAGAAGATGCGAAATCCGATCGTGTCGAAGGATATGCCGCGCTATACAATAGCACGGCGAATCTTGGGCCGTTCGATGAAGTAATTGCACCCGGCGCATTCGATGACGTCTTGAATGACGACATCAGGATTTTATTCAATCACGATCCGAACTTTCCTTTGGCAAGATCTAACAAAGGACAAGGCACCGCACGCGTTTGGACGGATGACAAAGGATTGAAGTATTCATTCAAACCAGGATCACAAACATATTCGCGTGACTTAGTGGAAGCGATTGCACGTGGTGATATTAGTCAATCTTCATTCGGATTCACTATCAAATCGGAATCCTGGGAATCTCGCGATGGCCGTGATATCCGCACAATCAATTCCGTCGAACGTTTGTTCGATCTTTCGCCGGTTTCATTTCCGGCATATCAAGACACGGAAGTCGCACTACGCACGAAACCGGATGCAAAAGATTTGGAACCTAAAAAATCAAAAGATTCCGAACCTAAAAACGAAAACAATTCAGTCGCAGTAATGCGGCAAAAACTAAATCTTCAAAAACTAAAATGAAGCAATCAATTCAATTCAAAGCACTTCGATCTAAAAAGATTGACACACTCGATTCGATGGTGTCAACTTGTGAACTCGAAGGAAGGTCATTCACGGATGACGAATCAAAATCCGTCGACACACTCAACGCGGATATCGCGGAACTCGATGGAAAAATCGAACGCGCAGAAAAGACCGAATCCAACATCACGCGCATGGCACACACCGGCGCAGAACCGGCAAAGGATAAGGAAGTGGAATCCGTGAAAAGATCATTTTCATTAGGCCGTGCGATCGCCGGCGCAATGTCCGGATCACTTAGCGGTGCGGAAGCGGAAGCATTCCAGGAAGCGCAACGCGAAGCGCGTCAAGCCGGTTTAACACTTGCCGGAAATGTGGCGATTCCTTCGTCTATGTTTCGCGCAAATGAATCGCGTGCATTAGGTGACGCCGGATTGTTATCCGCCGGAACCGGTGAAGGATCGGATTTCGTACCAACGGAACACAAAGATTTCATCGATGCACTTCAGCCGCGTCTACTCGTTGAAGAACTTGGCGCAACCGTCATCAACGGCGTTTCGGGAAATTTAGATATTCCAAGAATCAGCGCGGCCGGCACGGCAAATTGGGCGTCAACGGAAGCGGCGGACGCACCGAATTCAACACTTGCAACCGATACGCTATCACTCTCACCAAAACGTGTAGGAGCATACACCACATACACAAAGCAACTTTTGACACAAGGCGTTCCAAGTGTAGATCGTATCATCGCGGATGACTTAGGGCGTGCAATTCGTAACGCAGTCGATTCGGCGGCGTTCAATGGTAGCGGATCAAGCGGTCAACCGACTGGAATTTTTAACACAACCGGCGTACAAGACACCGCCGCAACGAATGGAACGACATTGACGGCATCGGAATTGATTGAATTAATCACGAACGTAGCGGCACAAGATGGTTTGACCGGCGGCGAAGTGTTCGCTCTTGCACCGGCTATATATGCAAAGATTGCGACACTTTCACAAGTGTCGAACGTTTCGGCGACTATGGTCAACGATATGATTGCCGGATACAACGTCCACATGTCTACGCACTTGAATCAAGGCGTGACGAAAGGATCATCAACATCGAATACCGGTCAGGTTCTATTCGGTGACTTCAAGAATCTTATGGTGTGCCGTTGGACGGGTGTGGATTTGTTAGTCGATGGCTACACATTAGGCGCAAGTGCGGAAGTAAAAGTTATTGCAAATCAATGGATGGATGTTGGGGTACGTCATCCGAAAGCATTTGCAACGATTTCTGATGCAATACATGGTTAATAGTTAAGGTTTGAAAATGGGGCGCGGCAATCGGTCGCGCTCTATTTCAAAAACAAAAAAAATGAACTACACATTCACAACGGCGGCCATAGACGGAACAAATGTTTTGTCACTTGCTGATGCAAAAACTTTCCTTCGCGTCGATATTTCCGACGACGATGCATTGATCACGGCAATGATTGATTCGGCGGTTGAGTATTGTGAAAACTATTGTTCAAAGTTATTCGATCAACGTGCCGTCACGTACTTGTTACAAAGTGGCGTTCCGTTTTTCTTTCCGCTTGGCGATTTGCAAAGTGTCACAAGCGTCAAAGTACGTTCTAATTTAATAAGTGACTATGTTGGCACAACCGCGAACACAAATTATTTTGTTCAAACCGGAACACCGGCACGAATAAAATTCAAATCTTTGCCGGATGTCGATTCGGATGATATGCAACCGATTGAAATTGTGGCGGTGCATGGTATCGCGGCGGCAAAAGTTCCGTCATCAGTTATTGCGGCGGTGCGGTTTTTGGTGGGCCATTTCTACGAAAACCGACAAGCAGTTTTATCCGGAAGTATTGCGACGACGTTGCCGATAGGTGTGGAATCTTTATTATTTCCGGTTCGATATATTCAAATTGATCAATGAACATCGGTCGATTAGATAGAAGGATCACAATTTTGTTGTTGTCAAATTCCGTTTCGTCAGGCGATGACGGCGAATTTTGGGGTGCCGTCGATGGCGTTGCCGCATCCGGTTTCGATATATGGGCGACGAAACTTGACAAAGTTGGATCACATGCCGATGAACTTGGCAAAGATGTCGGAATTCGAAAAACTGAATTCACGATACGATGGCGCGAATTCGCACATTTGGACATCATGGATGTTGACACGTTTGTCATTAAATACGATTCCAAAAATTACAAAGTTCAATCCGTTGAAGAAATCGGACGTCAAGTCGGATTCCGTATTCACACAATACGCCGCGACTGATGGAACTCACTTTGAACCTGGACAAAGTTGCAATGGCGCAATTGACAAAAGCGATGTCGGATTTTCCGGATGACGTAATTGCGGAACGTCGATTGATTGGCGCGATGAAGAAAACATTGCGTCCTACATTGAAAGCGGCGAAAGCCGGCGCAACGGCGGACGGATCGACCGGAGCAACGGCGCAAGCTATTCACCTTGTCAAAGGCCGTAGATCGTCTTTATTTTCGCCGTATGTGGTAATACGTGTAAAAAATAAAAAGATCGGAACTAAGTCACCGCGTCACTATCAACACCACATGATTCACGGCACGCGGCCCGGAATTCGAGAATCGCAGACCGGATTCGTTGTTCATGGTTCCGATGGTAGACCGCGAAGGATTAAAAAAATAGATCATCCAGGATCGAAAGGAATTGAATATATGGATGCGGCATGGAATCAAACGCGAACGCAAGTTCAATCCGCGTTCATGTCGTCACTTCATAAAGACATAAAGAACTATAAACGCCGAAACAACTTGCGATGATTTCAGCATTTATAAAAAAAATAACACGCGCGAATTCCGTTTCACATCCGGAATTGTACAAGGTCAATACTATGGCCGGCGGACATATTTTCGCTTTGAAACAAATTTCGGGCGCATCGGTTCCGGCGGTTGTTGTTCAACTTGTCGGAATAGAAACAAATCCAACGAAGGACGGCGGATCATCGACCGACATCAACAAAGTTGAAATCACATCGATTGCGGAATCGGCACGCGATGCATGGATCATGGCGACACTTTTGCGCAAAGGATTAGAGAATCAAACACTTGAAGATTCCGACGAAGGTGTTGACGTTGCCGATGTTCAATTTGTCAATTGGGCGTCGGACGTATTCGAAGCATCCGACTTATTTACGATCACTTTACAATTTGACGCATATCAAACAAAGCGTCAAGACATTTCTTCATATATATAAAAATTAAATCTTATGGCTTTAACATCAGGCAAAGTACTATCTAACGCATTAGGCGTTTTCATCAATCAAACCGGTTCGGAGTATGACGTCGTGGCCGGGTGTACATCGGCATCTTTGTCGATGGAATTCGAACAAATCGACATCACAACGAAAGACGAATCCGGCGCAAAGGCAATTTTACCCGGCGATATAACTTGGAGCATCCAGGCGGAAGCACTTGTGCAATACGACACAAAGAACATCGCCGGCGATACAACAACGGAAGTGAAATCTTCAAAGGATTTGATGGATTTGTTTCTTGCAAAAACCAAAGTCACACTTGCATGGTCAACCGGAAACGTTGATGATCCGGTGTACACCGGCCAAGCGTATATAACAAGCGTTGAAGAATCCGCCGGAACGAATGAAGTCACTTCATTTTCATGCACGTTTTCAGGACATGGAGCAATTACGGCGGTAGCTGACACAAGCGCATATTCTTTCAATGTAGTTGATGCAGACTAATAATTAAAAAAATCAAAGCGATGATTATCAATTCAAACAATTCACTACGTGGACACATCACAATTGTTGATGGTGTTGGCAACGAATGGCACGCGTTAATTAATACCAACGCGCTACGCATGGCATGCGAATCCTTAGGTGTTGAACTCGGCGAATTCCTGGAATCCTTCGAACAAAAGGCCGTTGAAGTTATTCCGCATCTATTATTTGCCGGCGTTCGAAATTGGCAAATCCTTCACCGCGAAGATCAAATCGATGATTTCAATCATTTCGCGGCCTTAGTTGGAACGATGGATTTCACGGAAGTAGTTGAACAAATTGGTGATGCTTTGATTCTATCATCGGGAAACGTGAACGGGGTGGCGGAAGCCCCGAAAACGAATCCGAAACGCGCTCGGTCAAATGGGCGGAATTCTATCACGAAAGCATCCAAAGCGGAATAAATCCGGATGACTTTTGGAATTGGACATTTGGCGAAGTGTGCGCCGCGCGTGATCGATTGAATCATCGCGATCGCATCGCATGGTTGCACACTTCGCATGTCCTTCTCACTTTGGTAAATATCAACCGAAGTCAGAAAAAGCCGTTCGAATTAAAGGATTTTTATCCATACGATTTGCCCGGCAAAAAACCGGTACAAAAACCGATGTCATCGCACAAAGATTTCTTCGATGCGTTGGCATCACAAATGTCGAAAGATGGCAAAAAATAGCGCGGCCTTTAATATCATATTCGGTGCGAAAACCGGGCAACTTTACAAGGCCTTAAATTCGACACAAAGGAAACTCCGAAAGGCATCAATGCAGATGCAAGACATCGGAAAATCCTTGACACGGAATTTGACTTTGCCATTGCTTGCCGTCGGTGCCGGATCTTTGAAACTTGCCGTATCATTTGAATCGGCGATGTTGAAAGTCAAAGCCGTTTCCGGATCAACCGGTGCGGAATTTGAATCGCTTAAAAAGAAGGCACTTGATCTTGGAAAGTCCACAACGTTCACGGCGTCCGCCGTTGCCGGCCTTCAATTGGAATACGCGAAATTAGGATTCACAAGTGACGAAATCAATGAAGTCACGGAAGCGACTTTGTATCTTGCACAAGCGACCGGATCGGATTTGTCACAAGCGGCGGCGGTAGCCGGTGCGACACTTGGCGGATTTCAACTTGATGCAAGCGAAACCGCACGTGTGACGGATGTCATGGCGGCGTCCTTTAGTTCGACACCGCTTGACATCAATTCGTTCCAGGAATCAATGAAGATGGTTGCACCGGTAGCGAATGCCGCCGGCGTATCAATCGAACAAACGACCGCCATGCTTGGCGTCATGGCGAAAGCCGGAATAAAAGGATCGCAAGCCGGCACCGCTTTAAGACGTATATTTTCGGAACTTGGATCAACCGGCGGCGATGTAGGTGAAGCATTGAAAAACCTTGCGGCGAATGGTTTGGATATGGGCGGCGCAATGGATGAAGTCGGAAGGAATGCACAATCGGCGTTGCTCGTTCTTGCGAACGGAACCGGAACGATGGATGAATTGACAAAGGCATTTCACAAATCGAACGGTGCGGCAAAAGCACAAGCGGATATAATGAACGAAGGGGCGGAAGGCGGAATCAAAGAAATGATGTCCGCACTTGAAGGCATGGCAATCGTCATCGGAAATGCTTTGATGCCGTTCCTTAACAAAATGGTTGACATCATCAAAAGCGTGGCGGATGGCTTTGCACGTTTGTCACCAACTACGCAAAATATCGTCGTTATGTTTGGCGTTTGGGCGGCGTTATTAGGGCCGATGATGTCATTGATTGGTGGGTTAGGATCGAAAGTTTTGATCCTGGTGGCAATAATGAAAAGAAAATCCACCGCAATGGCAACCGATGCCGTTGCAACCGGATCGGCGGCGGTGGCACAAACCGGATTCGCCGGCGCAACGGCGGCGGCAACGATAGGATTGAAATCATTCCGAACGGCGTTAATTACAACCGGCATCGGCGCGTTGGTTGTTGCTCTTGGAATGGTAGTCGGTTACATGATCGATTGGGTGTCCGAAACCGATGACGCAACGGATGCAAATGAAGCACTCAATGCGGAAATCGAAGCCGGAAATCAGGCGTTAAGGGATCGCGCCGATATACTCAAAGACGCAACACCAAACAAAGACAAGTCGATCAAAGATTTGCGCAAAACTATCGACGCACTTCAAGCGGAAGTAGATGGAATCGATGAAGGTCAAGTCCTTGAAGCGTTTCTAAATGCAAAATCGACCGCCGGCGGCGAACACGGTGACGATGTTGTGAATCAAACATTGAAGAATGCGATTTTGGCACTTGATGATTTGATGTCGCCGGAAATGATGATCAAATCAATTCAAGGTGGTAAGGGATTTTGGATGGCGGAAGGGGCGGATCTATTGGCGAAGGCGGTGCGGATTTCACGCCGCGATTTGCAAAGTGAAATAGAAGCGGCACAAGCGCAAATTGACAAAATCCAGGATCAAACCGATCCGAAAAAAGTCAAAGGAAAGGATTCCGAAATCGATTTGCAATCCATTGCAACCGTTTCGAAAGCGTATGAAGATTTGTCGCGTGAAATTTCATATTTCAAAAGACAAGCGAAAGCCGGCGAAGTAATTGACGTTCATCATTTGTCGGAACTCGAATCGAAGTTTTCAAAAATCGAACGCCTGGCCGAACAACTTGGAATCGATGTCACATTGTTAGGCGCACCGGAACCGCTTGCACCTATCAAAACCGACTTGAAGGAAATTGCGGAATTGATTCCGAAAGCCGATCTCACAAAGGGATTGAAGATTGATAATGCGGCATTCGATAGAATGAACGCGATGATGGATGCAATGAAAGAACGCGCCGAACGTATGCAATCGGTATTTGATCAAGCGTTTTCTTCTATGTCCGGAACGATGGATGAAATGGCGGCAAGCGGCGCAAGTGCATTCGATTCATTGGCGCGATCGTTAGCCGTAGCAGTTAGAAAAATAATCGCGGCACAAATCGCGCAAGCAGTATCGGCGGCGATTATGAACGCAATCAAAAATAGCGGCGGAAATCCTTTCGTCGGTGGCATATTGGCGGCAAGTGGAGCAGTCGCGGCGAAAGGTATTTTCGAAAGATTAATTCCGGCGTTCGCATTGGGCGGAATCGTGACAAAACCGACATTAAGTTTGATCGGAGAAGCCGGAAGCGAAGCGATCGTTCCATTCAATCGCATGGATGAATTCATTCGTATGGCCGGCGGTGGTGGTAGCGATTCGATGTCGGTTGCCGGGCGTTTGGCCGGCGGTGATATATTCCTTGCAAATCAACACGCGAACAATCAAAGCGGTCGCCGCCGTGCAATCATCTAAATATGGCAATAGATAACTATCAAGCAACAACGAATCCAGGCGGTTCCGATTCCGGATGGGATTGCCGATTTGTGACACATTTTCAGGATGCAACGGCGCATCATTATCGTGTCGAAATTATAGATTCAAAACTTTCCGGCACTTCATTCACATGGGATCGTGACGCACCGGAATCGTTTGTGTGTGGTTCCGATGGATTCACTTTGACACATGAAGGATCGCCGGATGACCTTCACCAAAGTATTGTCACATCATCTTTGTCAATGGATTTCCTTGTGACGAATGCGAATCAGGAACTACTATTCGATGAATTAACTTCAACAACGGATCATCGATTCGGAATCGTAGTGTATAGATTCACGGCCGGTTCCGGTTCATCATCTCCATCAAATCCGATCGGACATTGGCGAATGATTTGGTGCGGTGTAATTAATCCGGAAGGGATTTCGCTTGAGCTTGGCGCATCGTCGAAATTTATTCGCCTGGAAGCGTTCGACGGTCTTGCGATGTTGAATGAAATTCCATTCGTGGACGATTCCGGTGATGCATTCGATGATTGGGCTAACTTCAAAACGATCATTCATCGATGCATCCAACACATTCCGACATCATCTTTGTGGGGTTACGATAACGGATCAAGCGCGATAGTAGAAACGGCATCGACGGCATCGACACTTTCTTCATTTCAACCGCCGTTCTTTATAGAAAGTATTTATCAATGGGATTCCGTTGCTCATGATATCGGCGCACTCGAAGGATATACAAGTGTTATTTCAAATACCGGATGCCAAACGCAATCATTCTATTCGGTGAACCGGACGGAAGATCGATTCGGCGGAAAGATAATTGATCGCGACACGATTTCATGTGCGGAAGTGTTGAACCATTTGGCGCAAGTTCTACGCGCCCGGATATATTTTGCCGATGGTTCGTTCCATTTTCAAAATCCTGGAACCTTCGACGCCGAAACGTTAAACATTCGCGCAATCCGTTGGCCGGTGTTATCACGTTTGACAAGCGCGGCGGCGGACACACTTGGAACATCGGTCGTTCACAAAGTCGATGTCAATTCACAAGGGTTTGACGTCGTAAACGGTGCGGATGATTCATTTTTGCATCCTATAAAAACGGCGTTTTCAATACATCAGTTAGGCGGAACACAATCTTTGTTCGCGCCTATTGGTTCAAATATGGGCGGCCAATTTTACAAGAATCTATACAATAACGAATCGACATTTCACGCCGCAAATACATGGTCGAATCCGGACGCGATTTTACTTGAAGATGACACACCTTCATTGAATGGCTTAGTACATACGACACTCGACGACTATGGATCGGACGGATCATCGAACGGAACTTTGCACGCCGGAGCAAAAGCCGTACTCGAAGTACAAATCAAAGTCGGCGACTATTATTTGAAAGGCGACATCCAACATTCATCGACTATCGTGAACATCCATCGATTGGCGGCGTCGGATTTGGATTTCAAAGGCATAGAACGTGACGGCGATGTTGAATGGACGTTGACCGAATCATCATATTTTATTCCTATTCCGAATACTTTGTGCGATCCATTCCCGGCTATCGCGGTGGATTCATCCGGCAATGAACACATCGGCGGTGCAAATATAACTTTGAACGGAAACAACACCGATGAATTCAAATATGCGTCCGGATTCATGGGATCGGACGGAACGAATCACAATGAAACATCTTTCGAGTTAGGATGGACATTGCCGGCATTGCCGTCAGGAACTCACACCGGCGTGACATTAAAAACCGCTTTGCAAGTTTACAAGCATGACGGCACACAAATCACCGATGCGGATGACTTGACGGATTTGAGCAATTCAACGACCGGCACGATTATAAAATTTCAAAATTTACGTTTGTTATCCGGAACCGATGGATCGCAAATCGATGTTTCATATACGGCGGATCAGGCGAACAATTCCGCCGCACTTGTCGCAAGTTCTTCGATTTTAGGCAATCAAATCAATAACGCATGGCTTGGAATACTTAGTGTCCAGGATGCCGACGATCTTGGAAACTATTGGGCAAGCGGCGAAGTATGGTCATCGATGTCAAACACATCCGCCGTGATGAACATCCATTCGTTGAATGCTATGGAATGCCTGCAAGAACGTTCGCGATCACTTCGCACGCGTCGATGTACACTTGCATTCGGGCGTCAAAATAAAGGTACGGAATACGATTTGACGGATATCAAAACGATTCCTTCATTCAATAACACATTTCGATTTGACGATGAAACCGGATTGCCGCATTTCATTCCGACATCTTTGCAATGGACGGCATCACCTTCGACAATAGATTTCACCGGATGGATCACAAACATCGAAAACACTTTGACGCCTGTTTTGGATGACACGAAAGGCGATCGACCGCCGTCATTTCCGCCGAATCAACCTTCGGAATCCTTTGACAAAAATCCACAAGGATATTCGGGCGGCGGAATTCAAGGATATCAAATCAAAACGATTCAAAACGATGTCGCATCGAATACGGCGACGACTGATTTGATAGGTACAAACGCTTACGGAATAACAAAATTCACCAAGGCATCCGGTACAAGTAGTATTGATATTGTATTGCCTGATACAAAAGCCGCCGCCGGAAGTGAACTAGTCACTATCGACACCTTCGGAGGGATGCATCCGCTTGCGGACGGATCAAGTGGTGAATTCTTAAAGACGAACGGAAGCGGATCACTATCATGGGCCGCCGCCGGTGGTGGTGGTGGTGGTGGCGGATGGCATGGATCGACGGCGTTGATCAAAGTCATGCCGTCGCAATTTGTTCAAAACGATGACGCGCCACAATATCCGCCGGTGATTGAAGATGATTTGTCAAGCAATCGAAGGGGTGTCAAAATCGGCGCGGCAACAAGTGAACTATATGCTTTTATTCCTATTCCTTCACAATATAAAGTCACACACGGCAAAGTATTCACTTCAAAAGCCGGCACAAATGCGGTGAATATAGCGGAATACGATCACGAAACCGGCACCGCTACATCAGGAACAACGGGAAACTTCAACACAACGATTGATTGCACCGATATCACAAGCGGAACAACATCAAGTGTCATCATTAAATTATCGCCTGGAACGGATAAGACAATAATTTTCGGGGCAAATTTAACAATCGCGGCGGTGTAATATGCGACAAATCAACACCATCATATTGCATTGCACCGCAACACGATTCGATCATGATGTCACGATTGATGACATTCGTGTTTGGCATGTTGCACGCGGTTGGAAACGCGAAGGATATCATTTTTTGATCCGATTGGATGGAACCATTGAACGCGGTCGACCGATCGACATGATCGGCGCACATGCGAAGGGGTTCAATAGAAATTCAATCGGCATAGCGTATGCCGGCGGAATAGATGATGACGGATGCCATGTCAATACAATGAACAAAGATCAAACCGATGCGATGTTTGTTTTGATTGATTCTTTGGCGGTGGTATTCGGTCAATTACAGTTAATAGGTCACAACGATGTCACCGATCGAAAGACATGTCCGAATTTCGATGTGTCGGAATGGTGGTCATCTCAACGATTTTACGAAGGCGAATGAATATCACTACACTACTTATAAAACTATTTTCAAAATTGGATTTGACGGAACTTTTGAAAGATAAGCGACTTCGATGGAGCGCAAAACGAACGATCGGCGCATTGATAGCAATCACGGCGTGCAATGATATCGTTGCCAACGGCGTCACCTGGATGAACGTTTGTTTGTGTTTTGTGGCGGTGTTACCGTTATGCCTGGCATTATTAGAGAATGACCGAAAACCGACAATAGTGGAACAAATAATGATTGCAAAAGAATCACGTAAAAAAGCAAAAGAAAATGATTGATTTGACACCGGTGTTGATTACGGCAATCACGATCATGGGATCAGGGGCGGCCTTTGCATTTTATGAAAGGCGTTACAAAACAAAAGCGAAACGCGAACAACAACTTCAACACGATTTGAAACAATGGCGCGATGATTTGCGTAAGCGAACTATGTCATTGGAAGTCAAAGTTCAAGAATTATTAACTGAAAATTGCGAACTCAAATTCACAATCGCACGACTTCAAGTCACAATCGATTCCTTTGTAAAAAAGCGCAAAAGCCGTGTAAAGACTAAGAATTAACCGCAACAAACAATGTGGTGTTAATTACTTTCGATGGTTTGAACTCAATTGAACATATTAAAAATTTGCACAATCGAAAAATGTTTTGCACATTGCAGACATGCGTGATAATTACCATTACTACAAATTCATTTTTCAATGTTTGTTGAATGTACGAACAATTTGGAAACATCTTGTCGAACGTTTGCAAAGTTTTTTTTTATTTCAATTATTTGCCTATCAATTAGATAGGGTATTGAAGGATATAAACATTGATTTATGTCGTATTAATTCGAAGTATCACGTAGTACATTGTTTCCGATTTCATAATGCTCAATCAAGACTTTACTCTGGGGTAGCTGACCAAATCTGCCCCGTGTTTTGAGCAAAATAAAATTAAATAAGGACATAATAGAACGCGATGGTGCGTTCCAAGTTTATATATCGAATAAATTTTATCACTTCAAAAGCAGAAGGAAAGCGGATGACTTCATTCGTGGCGTAGACAATTATTTGAACGCGCAATTTGAAATGATAAACGCAAATTTGATCAGCGTGTACGGAACGTATCGCCGATTGAATTGGTATTTGTCGAATTACGATCGTCAAGCGATACGACTTCAAATCAACGAAATCGAACAATCAATCGAATTAAGTCTTGAGCGATCCGATTGGTCATCATGGCGCGTCACGACGTTTTCAAAATTAGACTATTGCATCGAAATGCTTGACACAATTTTGGGGCGTATGCAAGAAGTGTCCAAGCAAAAAAAGTACATCGTTTTATCCGGCGAAATCCGTTCGAATATCATGGCCATCGATTTGCTCAAATTAGAAGTTCAAAGGTTCGAAGTAAAAAACAAAAAATATCTTCAAGAACCATTCCCGAAAGTCATTCAGATGAAAAACATTTCAAACCTATAAATTCTACACCATGACATTTATACCCGAAGGATTCGCATCATCCGAAACCGATGCAAAAACACGTTATTTCAAGCCAACGAAAAACGAAACGACAAAGATTCGAATTGTATGTGAACACCCGGTCGCCGGATTCATTCAATGGACGACCGAAAATAAACCGGTTCGATGGGATCGCGATGCTCAACCGCCGACGAAAGATTGGCGACCGGATGAAAGGCCGCGCAAATTCTTGGCCGTCGTTATATGGAACTACGAAACCGAATCTTTACAAATTTGGGAAATTACGCAACGCACCATCATCGACGTCCTTGACAATTTATCAAAGGATGAAGATTTCGGACATCCTGGAAACTACGATTTGAAGATCACACGACGCGGCGAAGGGTTAGAAACTACATATCAAACGCAAGCGGTGAAAAGTGAATTTCCGGCGATAGCATTGAAGGAAATGGAATCAACGCCTATCATCCTTGAAGCGTTATTCGATGGCACCGATCCATTCTCCGATCCGGTCGTCGTTTCAAATCCATTCGTGTAAAAATGCGAACACGTTTCGAACCGGATGAATTGCAATTTTTCAACGCGGTAAACGTAACGGATGACAAATTTTTGTTAATGGCGATTTGTGTCGAATGCTTAAACGATGATCAAGCGTTGACCGACAAGGAACGCGAAGATGTATTCGGTGCAAATCGTCGTCAACAAATTACCGACCGCCGGCACATACTCATGACGTTATGCATGAAGTATGGTTCGCCGGTGACACTCACAAATTTGTCAACGATGTTCAACAAACATCATGCGACACTCATCAACGCACGCAACAAGTGTGCGACACTTATTTCAATTGATCGCCATTTCACTAAAATCTACAAAAACTATGAAAAAAAGTTCGAACATTTCATCGCCTGAAAATGAAAACCGTTGTCACTTAAAATCAAGGTACATCGACACACTTGCCGATCATTCAGCAAATAAAGAAACATCACTTTCCTATTCATCATTGAAACAATTCGATCGTTCGCCGTCGCATTTCCTTCAATACAAGCGGCGATTGTTTAAGGAAACGCCGGCCATGCGATTGGGTACACTCACACACATGTCAATCCTGGAACCGGATTTGTACAAACGCAATGTCATCGTCACCGATCTATCCAGGCGAACAAAAGCATTCAAAGAATTCGAATCCGAAAATTTTGATTTCGATGTCATCACACCGACGGAATCGAAACAAATTCGTTCGATGACGGAATCGGTAAAAGAAAACAAATTCGCACATCAATTGATTTCCGAATGTACGGAATTGGAGCAATCGAAGAAATGGGAATATCGCGGACATCATTTTCGTGGCATTCCGGACGGCATCGGTGAAGGGTACATCTTAGACCTAAAAACAACAAAAGACGCATCACCGCACAAATTCGGATCGGATTCATTCAGGATGCTTTATCACATGCAAGCGGCCCTATACATGGCCGGCCTTCGTGAACTTGGTTACAATATAAAGTCTTATTATATCGTTGCCGTAGAATCCGCCGCACCGCATCCGGTAAGTGTTTTCAAATTCACTTCGGACATCTTAGATCGTGGACATTTGAAACTCGACACTTTGATTGATAGGTTCGACGCATGGGATGGTTCCGAAAGTGGATATCATCCGGATCAAGATTTCGTGTATTTGGACGCACCTAATTGGTCTAAATGATAAATTCCAGGAACAAAGGCCGCGCATTCGAACAACGCATTGCACGCATTTGGGCGTCGTTATTCGGTGGCATAGTCGAAAGGTCATCATATGTGTCAAAGAAACTCGATGACGCCGGTGTTGACCTAACCGGAACCGATCCGTTCAATGTACAATGTAAAGCCGTCGAACAATCGATGAACATTCATTCAATCCTGGAGCGTATGCCGGTTGACACAAATATCAATGTTGTCCTTCACAAAAGAAACAATCGCGGCACAATTGCGGCGATGGATTGCGAAGATTTCTTCAGCATAGTAAAAGAATTACAAGAACTCAAACAAAATCAAAATGACGTTTCAAAAAGACTTTGCACGTGTACAAAAGATTGAACGCGCAATTTGCCATCGGTTCGGATTCGAGAATGTCAACATGCCAACATTCGACGGAATAAAGATCGGACGCGGTTCAAATTTCAAAACGTTGGAAATCAAATCGCACATGCAAAAGACATCAAGCGGTTACAAAATCGAATTGATTGATCCGATGACAAAGAATGTCAATCCGCCGGGCAAAGGTTCCGATTTCGTGGCGTTTACTCGAAAACTTGAAAATCATTTGATTGTGTCATTGTGGTCATCGGAAATGTTCCGAATGCGTGTACTATCGAATACGGCGCGCGCATTGAACAATCAATCCGGATGGTCTTTGATGTTGGCCGGCGATCGTGGTGATTGCCTATGCATGAAGGTCGCACATGAAATCATTGAAGATTCCAGGCATGCCGACATTGTTGAAATGCGTCCGTTGTCATGGTATATGGAGCAAATAAACGAAACGAAATGAAATCAGCACAATGGGCATATTTAGTCGTTCCGCGTGATGTACACGACGACGACCGCTTGGAATGGCCGGAAATTATTTTGTTCGCACATATCCATTCGTTCACATCACAAGGCCGTGAATGTTGGATGTCACTTGAAACGATGGCGAAACGCCTTAGAAAGTCGGATCGCATGGTGTCGATATACTTAAAAAAGTTAGTGAATTTAGGTCTTATCAGGGTAACGGAACGCGATGGAAGGCGGCGCAAATTGGCGTCGACTTTGACATCAAAATTCGAACAACGACCGAAACACATTGCGGAGCAGAACCGAAACACATTGCGGAGCAGCACCGAAACACATTGCGGAGCAGAACCGAAACACATTGCGGAGCAGCACCGAAATACATTACTGACTAATAATAAAAAGAATAGTACAACTAATAATACAATTGAATATGGTTTGAAGGCGAAACCCATTTCACTCGATGAAGTCAAAGACTATTTCAAAGAAAAAGAACGCATCGATTTGGCGGAACAATTCTTTGATCACTTCACGGCGAACGGATGGCGACAAGGAACCGGAACCGGAAAGCCGATCAAGGATTGGAAAGCCGCCGCACGCAATTGGATCAGGAACGAAAATAAATTCAATAATCATGGAAATAATAAAAAAACCGGATTCAACGCCGGCAATCACAACGTTGAACGACTTGGCAACTATATCAAAACCGGGAATGATAACACCGCGTGACGCCTGGAATGGAACAAACATTCGTGCGGCATTAAAGACGGAACACGCCGCCGAAGTACGTGCGGCACTCTTGAAGATGATGTTCGAAACGATAAAGTTCATCGATTGTAAAAAGACATTGACAAGTGATGACGATGTGATCTTCACATTCGAATCGTTGTTGAATGATTTCCCGGTGTTGAAGATTACCGAATGGAAATATGTCACGGATGGAATGAAATCCGGTCGTTATGGTAAATACTACGAACGATTGAAGGCCGCCGAATTCCGTGAAGCATTCATCGAATACGAATCAACCGATCGCGCTTTAATCCTGGAAACGCAACACAAGGTGAAGGAAACCGCAGTCGATTGGCTACCTATCGAATATATGTTAGATAAGATAGGCGGCTTTGAATCGAAGCGTCCGCAACGTGTGAAGATGTCAGGCATGGCCGGCAATGCAAAGCGGCGGTTGTTCATTGATTCGGATGAATACAATGACTTGATGAAACAAATGAACGACGATCAAGATGCCTAACATGCCAAAGGAAACACCGCGCCGGTGGTGGATGCCTAAGAAAGCCAAACAAAGCGGTCGCAAGACACCGAAAGATAAAAGATATAGTTCAAGACGTTGGACGAATTTAAGTGTCTTATATCGGCGTCAAAATCCTTTGTGTGTTGTGTGTGGTTCACTTGCTCAACTTGTCGATCACATCACGCCGATCAATGCCGGCGGTTCGTTTTGGAATCCTATCAATCATCAATCTATGTGTCACTCATGCCACAATTCGAAGTCATCGACAACCGACAAACATCTGATTCATTCACATCGTCAACGCACGGATCAATGATTCTTAATTACTATTCAATAGGGGATAGGGGGGGGGAAACCTTAGTTCAAATTAACTGTTGAC
>Ga0098054_1000605_pt1 | contig 20928 bp, 11 predicted proteins | sample 16_taG_FD_75048 | JGI IMG/M metagenome (GOLD analysis project Ga0098054, IMG submission 75048) | Marine viral communities from the Subarctic Pacific Ocean - 16_ETSP_OMZ_AT15313 metaG | ecosystem: Environmental > Aquatic > Marine > Oceanic | place: Pacific Ocean | collected 2015-01-18
ACCGTGGTGGACAGCGTGAGGGAGCAGAGAGAACAGACGGACGAGATAACGAACGCATCAGAAGTCATCGGGAACGACTTGGAAACGATAGACCAGAAAGCAGATGCAATTCTGAACGATATCGCTCTCGTTCCAGAGGACAGAAATTACAACATCGACCCGACTCTCGACAGTATCGAGAATTCCGCAGAGGAAATCAAAGAAACGGTAGACGATGCACAGAAAGAACAAATTCGGATAGACGAATCTCTAGAAGATTTAGAAGCGGCAAACAACAGAGTTGCAGCCGCTGTGGGTCAGATAGAACAACTAGAGGATTTGGTCGCAGAGTACGAACAGTCCGATAGGGAAGTTCGGAAAGAAGCACTTGAAAATTTACATAGTTTCATAACTCTATTCTTTGTAATAGGGTTTGGAATGTTAGTGGGTGGTGCCTTCATTGCCTTTTGGGTGAATGGTAGGCTTGGTGCAATTGTTTTAGCCGTTGGTATGCTTACTGTTGGTTTTGCGGCCGCATCACAATACTATCTCGAAGAAATTGCTATGGTTGGTTTAATTGTTTTAATTGTGGGCTTCTTAGCCACCATTGGTGTTGTTGGATGGATGTTGATAAATGGTAAACGATATGAGACTGCAATTGAAGAAATCGTAGAACTTATCGAAGAGATGAAAGAGCATCTAGATACAGAAGAACGAAAAGAAATCTTTGGAAGAAACGGATTTGCTAGTGAATTAACAAGTCCAATGACTAAGAGAATTATATCGCAGATTAAGATTAAGAATGGTTTTAAAAACTTAGGAAAGACAAAGAAGAAATCAGATGCCTAATGAAACCCCTAGAGATTTTGTTGGTCACTCGTTTATTTGGTGGCAAGGAGTTGTAGAAGACATTGATGACCCATTAATGTTGGGTCGTTGTCGTGTTCGAATTCTTGGTTATCATATTGATGATAAGAAAAACATTAAAACCGAACATCTTCCTTGGGCTTATCCTGTTCAACCAATTACTAGTGCCGCTATTAGTGGTATTGGTAATTCACCAACTGGTTTAATTCCTGGCTCTTGGGTTGTTGGTTTTTTCCGTGATGGTGCATCTTCACAAGAACCCGTTATTATGGGTTCGATTGGTGGTATTCCAGAAGAGAAGGCCGATATTAAAACCGGCTTCAATGACCCACGAACAAGTGACGAATTAGAGGGGGCGCCCAAAGACGAATTCAAAAAGCAAATTTATCACAGAGATGGTAAAGGTGCAGAACTTGAAAACGAAAAGAAGGGCAAGAACTATCCTAAACATACAGGAGGTGGCCCGCACAGAGCGGCTCTCGATGAACCAGATACAAACAGACTTGCACGAAACGAAACAATAGATGAGACTATAGTTCAACTGAAAAAAGATGAACAGGATAAAGATGTTCCAAAAGCATTCAAAAAGAAAAACTCTGTTCCGCCTGGTAAATCTCATCTAGGAGTTGTTGCAGTAGGTGGAAATCCTAGAACGGATGGAACATACAAAGAGAAGTGGACAGAACCCAATACACCATATGCAACACAATACCCACACAACCATGTATATGAATCTGAATCAGGACACACTTTTGAGGTAGATGATACGCCTGGAGCAGAAAGACTTCATCAATATCATCGAAGTGGAACATTTGAAGAAATTCATCCGAATGGAACTAGGGTAACAAAGGTTGTATTGGATGATTATGAAATTATCCTAAAAGACAAATACACTCATATCGATGGTAAGGAAACAACTACGATTGACAAAGGTCTTAAAATTTTAGTCAATTCAGATTCTGAGTCGGACAATAATATTGACATTCAACTTGGTGCTAATTCTAATGTAAACCTTGAGATTGATAAGGGTGATTTGAATTATACATTACATAAAGGTAATGTGAATGGGTATGTGAACGGAAATTATACCCTAGATATTACAGGCAATATGACAGAACGGGTCGGGAAGAGACGGTTTTCCCATAGTGGTAAAGACACACATGTTAAGACAGATATGACTTACAAGAAAGAGGCTTGGAAAAATATTATTGAATCTACTACGACAGGATTCAGAACTTCGAATGTTAAATTGCATACTAATATGCTTTCACAAACCACCCACCTCTTTAAGAGTAATTCTAGAACAGTCATTCAGGGTAGCACGGTTCACATTAACTAGGAGAAAGTAATGCCAGCAGTACACAGATTAGGAGATGTTTGTACAGGTCATGGATGTTTTGGTTCAAGACCCAACAATCAGGCCTCACCAAATGTTTTTATCAATGGAATTCCTGCTCACAGGCAGGGAGATAGTTGGTCAAGTCATTGTTGTGGACCTCCGTGTCATGGTAGTACACTAGCCGCAGGTTCTAGTACGGTATTTGTTAATAGTTTACAACTCGCAAGAATTGGTGACCCCGTTGCATGTGGTTCTGCATGTGCGAGTGGGTCTGGAAATGTTTTTGCGGGAGGTTGATGTGAAACAATTTGTACCATTCGAACAGGTAGTATACCAAAGCAGATACTATCACAACACTCACAGTGAAAAGCGTGATGATTTTTTAATTGCTAATTTTGGAGAAGATTGGCTGAAGGACATGAAATCCAAAGGTCATTTCGGTGGAGATTGGTGTCCTTCAATGATTGGTCAACCAAAAGGTCAACCGTGGAAGAGTAGTCCTGTTCTTGGTAAAGAAATATTCATAGACAAGGAGGATAACTGATGGGTTTAATAGGCGATTGTACTCCAAAAGGAATCGACATTGAAAAAGGCACCCGACAAGTCATGGATGCAGTGATGAACGGGAAAGCATTTAAAAATCCTGTGGGTGGAGATATTGGTGATTTGGTTGGTGGAATGCCAAGTTCTGTACCTGATGAAATTGACCCAAGCGGAAGTATGACAGAAACCTTACAGGGTATCAATGCAATGTTAGGTGATTTCCAAAGTCACTCTAATAAACTTTCAGGAAAGGGTGATGTTGCTGAATTTTCAAAAATCATAGGGATTGCAGGAGCGTTCAATAGTGATAAAGAATCCATGCAAAACAAAAAGCAAGATAATTTCTCACAGATGTTTGAAGGAATCACAAAAAGTAAAGATGATTTAACAACAGCAAAAGGTTTGATGTCACAGATTACGACTGCTATCAACAATGGTGACCAGGCTGGAAATCTTGGTAATTTGATTAACCAAGCACAGCAGACCGCAACCAATCTTAATAATATTAGGAATAGTGACAATGCAAATTTCGACAAAGCATTTAGTTATGTTGTAAAGAAGGGCCTTGGTTCTGGAGTATCATCCATGACAAGTCCAGATGGTGATTGTTTTGCAAAAACATTTATTGAAAATAATATTGCAAGCCCTGCACTAAAGAAAGCAATAAACACTCAAAATCTTCCACAAAAAATACATGATAAACTTCCTGATGTGATTGATGTTGACATGGACCAAATCATGGAGGGAGTAACTGGTGATGGAACACAAGGGGCGGCCCACGCTGAAGCGGCTCAAGAGGCAGCGGCCGCTATCGAAACAAGATTTAAAACAATAGAGTCCTCATTGGGGTTAACTTCTGATGTGACACATGACCACGATAAAATTGATGGTGGTTCATATGGTATTGTTATTTAAATTGATTCATACATAAAATGAAGAAATACTATACTATTCGGAGAAATAATGATATATTATATCACATCAATATTAAATAACATTCAAGCCCAGTATGATACTCAATTAACTGACAATGAAGTCGGAGGCGTTGATATAGTTGGTTCTTGGATGGAAGTGGGTTTAGTTGCAGTTGCATTGGTTGCCGGTGTATTTTTTGCATTACCTGTTTTATATAAAGCAATAGAAACTAGGAAAAAAAAGAAAAAAACATATCTCCCCAACAACTATTGGAGATGTAATAGTAGAGTTCATGAAATTTTAACTGAACTTCGAGTTGAATTAGATTGTGCTAGAACACAAGTTGTTCAATTCCATAATGGTGGTAGTTTCTTTGACGGAAATTCTATGGCAAAATTAACAATGACCCACGAATCTGTAAGAACTGGTGTATCTCCCGAATCTCCAAATTGGAGAGACTTACAAATGTCCACAATGCATCATCTTTTAGAAAAAACTAAAGATGGAAAGTGTACATTTAATCTTCCAATCGAAGATGGTGATAATTACTCAAAACAACAATTAATGGCTGCCAATGTGTTGGCATATTCTATTATTCCGCTATATAAGAATAACTATTTTAGTGGTTTTGTTATGTGTCAATGGTGTTCATGGAGTAAGGTTGATGAAATAGTGGAATCTAATATTCCAGACCTATTGATTGCTGCCAGAAATAAACTTCAAATTGAATTGGACAGAGAACAAATGAAAAAGATGAAAATTAAATAACATGGCAAAAACTAACAGATTTTCTGATATAGACCTAGACTTTACCCGCAATCCTATTAGCGGTGATGTTAATATTTTAACAGACGATATTGCGATAAAACGGTCTGTTCGGAATTTGGTCTTAACATCGAGATTTGAAAGGTTGATGCAACCTGATGTGGAATGCCGAATTTCTGACCAACTATTTGAAAACCCCTCACCACTCACCGAAGTTAGAGTAGAACAAGCAATTCGTCATACACTAGACATATATGAAAAACGAATTGAGGTTATTGATATATTGATAAATTCTGACAATGACAAGAACCGCCTTGATGTTACTGTTGCATTTCGTATCAGAAACACTGAACAAATAATTGAAGTACCCGTTAGATTAGAGAGGATACGATAATGACTACCAATAAATCTTCTTTGAAAGTATTGAACTTAGATTTCGATGACCTGAAGAAAAGTTTTTCTACTTTCTTAGCAAGTCAAGACAAATTCAAAGATTACAATTTTACAGGGTCAGGACTAAATGTTCTGTTAGATATTCTTGCGTATAACACTCACTATACTGGCTTCTATACCAACATGGTTGCTAATGAAATGTTTTTGGATACTGCAACCATTAGAGATTCTATTGTTTCTCATGCAAAGCAGTTGGGATATACACCACGGTCTATTACTTCTTCTAGAACAAATTTAAAAATTATTGCTGAAAGTGCCGATACTCCTGGCTCTTTAGGATACCTAGAAAGAAACACTCCCTTTGTTGCAATCGCATCAGACGGTTCGTCATATACATTCAGAAATCAAACACCATTAAAATATATTCCTACCAGATTCAGTAGTAGTGATGGTGCAACAATTGAATGGACTATCGAAAATGTAGAAGTCGTTGAAGGTGAATTTAAAACCGAATCATTTATTGTAGATTCAAATAATGAAAATCAAAAGTTTATTATTACATCTGATAAAATCGACACATCCACTCTAATTGTACGGGTTCAAAAATCAACAGAAGATATTGAGGGGTATGATATTCCTTGGGACAGAGGATTGGACACAAACCTATTAACACCAACTTCAAAAGTTTATTTTCTACAAGAAACTAATGATGGTCTATATGAAATTTTCTTTGGTGATGACATTGCAGGTCAAGCAGTCGAAAACAATAATGTAATTATCGTTGAATATATGGCATCGAATGGTGAAGATTCTAATGGTATCGGATACAATGAAGTCGAAGGAACACCAACATTTACTATGCCAGATGGATACGACATTACTGTTGTTGACCATGCACAAGGTGGTGCTGACAGAGAATCAGATGAATCTATTAGATATTATGCACCAAGAAGTTATCAAGCACAAGAAAGAGCAGTAACTGTTGGTGATTATGAATTCTTAATTGGTAGAGATTACCCATTCGCAGATTCTGTTCGTGTTTGGGGTGGTGAGGATAATGACCCACCTACCTATGGAAAAGTTTTTGTTGCAGTTAAACCAAAAAATGGCACCGTTCTCAGTGACCTAGAAAAGATTTCTTTGCGGAATACTATTCTTAAAGAAAGAAACCTAGTTGGTATTCAACCAGAAATTGTTGACCCAGATTATGTGTATATTCTTTTCAACTCGGTTGTTCATTATGTACCAGCCAAGACCAATAAATCAGCAAGTCAAATTCAAAGTTTAATTGAAACGGGGATGTCAACATATGCAACATCATCGTTAGAAAAATTCGACAATCACTTCCGTTATTCAAATTTCTCAGCATATTTGGATTCGTTGGATGTTTCTATCATGGGAACAGCAACAGATATTCGAATGCAAAAAAGATTCGAACCGACTTTTGATGTTTCCATTTCATATAAGATTAATTTCTACAATGCCATTTGGCATCCAGTTGGTGCAGGGTGTGGTTCTGTTCTTACTAGTAATGGTTTTTCCATCTTTGACCCAGAGAAGGCGTCAGATGCTGACCCATATTCTACAGGTTACATTGATGACGATGGTATGGGTAATGTAAGAATTTATGTAATAGACGACAATAAAAAACGATATATTAATACCACCGCAGGTACAGTTGATTATTGCAACGGTATTGTAGAATTAAAATCCTTCAATCCACATGCACTCATCAGTGGTGTTTATTTGAAAATAACTGTAGTTCCTGCTGAACGAGCAGGTGAAATGTCTGTTCGAAGAGATATGATTTTATTGGTTGATGAAAATGATACAGATGCAAGAATTACATCAGTCACTCAAGTAACAAATGTGAATAGCCCAATTGAAACTAGATTCTGCGTTGATAGCGGAACATCATCCGAAGCAACAAGTGGAATTAACTTGTGGGCTGCAACTTCGACTGGTAGCGGATAAAATAAATGAACAACCACCCCCTACTATCCCAAGAGGTTTCATCTCAACTGCCTAGATTTGTTAAGGCAGACCACCCCATGTTTGTTTCCTTTTTGGAAGCATATTATGAGTGGTTGGAAACTACTGGTGATGTTGGGGCGTTTGATGGTGGATTAGATTTATTATCTCAAAGAGACATAGACAGTACATTTGATTCGTTTGTTGAATATTTCAGAAAGGAATATCTATTACATTTCCCAGAGAAACTTGCCGTTGATTCTAATGGCAATCCACTTAATCAAAAAAATCTTATTAAAAATATTAGACAGTTTTTTAGAGCCAAAGGTTCTGAGAAATCTTTTGAATTTCTTTTTCGTGTTCTCTATAATTCATCGATTGAATTCTATTACCCCAAAGAAGATGTTCTTCGTTTGTCAGATGGTAAATGGGTACAAAGAAAATCAATCAAAACTACATCCAACAACGATGTTAATCTTTTCGGTTTACTTCAACAAGAAATCAAACAACGAAATGATTCAGGTGAAATTACTGCATACGCAAGAGTTTCAGATTTACAATTATATCCAGTTGATGGTGTACAGATTGCAGAATTTTTCCTAGCAGGAGCATTTGGTACATTTAATCCTTCAAGAAATATTGAAGGATTAGACGGAGATGGAAACCTCTTAAAAGAATTTGTTTTTCCTGTTATTGAATCGGTTACCATAACGGAAGGTGGTAAAGATTATCAACCAGGCGAAACTATTCGTTTAAAAAGTTCAGACCCAACAAAGAATCCAGTTGGTTCTGGATTTTTAGCAAGAGTAGATGAAGTTGATACTCAAAATAGTTTGTATAAAACGGACGAAGAGATTCAACTGGGTTCTATTAAAAAACTTAGAATTATTGATTTTGGTTTTAACTATCAAGATATTTCTGAATGGACAGTGGTTGTGGACAGCCCGTTCGGCACGGATGCAGTATTAGATATTAACCTTGGTGGAGTTTCTGATTATCCTGGCTACTACGAAGGTACGGATGGGCAATTATCATCCAACAAAAAGATTCAAGATAGTCATTACTTCCAACAATTTTCATATGTCTTACGAGTAGAATCGTCATTTGAAAAATGGATTGATGTCATTAAGAAAATCATTCACCCGGCCGGAATGGAAGTATTTGGCGAAGTTCTCCTTTACAGAAGAAGAATCGATACAGTTGATGGTCAACATAATGAATTTAGAGTATATGAAAATACACTCATCGGACATTATACACCATATCGTTTCCAAACATACGAAAACTTACGAAACAACTCCGCAGGGATTGATTTATACCCACAAGGATATAATCCTTTTGCGTGTTCTGTATCGGGTGGTGACGGTAGAGGAACAGTTCCCGAATGGGGCGTAACTGCCCATAATCCATATGATATTCCAAGTGGTCAAACTCAATTTGTTGGTCCGTTAAGTACAAACATTACAGACATAAATGGTCATAATGCCCATTGCCCTGACTTTGATTTAAATAATAATGAATTGGGATATGAAGGATGTTCGGGTGGTTGGACACCGTGTGAGTTCACACCATTTGCAGTTGCAGATGGTGCATTAAATGCAGATGGTATTTCTGGTGGAAATTATGGTTGTTGCACTGATACAGATTATTGGATTATTTATCCACATCCAAATAGTAGAGGAATATCTTATATTCCACCTACAGTAGATATTAAGCGTTTATGGTTGCATACTGATGGTAATGTTGTTAATGATGAAGGACATGACCCCAGATTGGCTATTAATAAAATAGAAATCCACGAAAGAATTAGCCAAAACAGAAAAGAAGAATCAATAGATTATGACCAAGTAACTGGTAGTGATTTGCGGCCATTTTTACATCAGCAAAGCGAAGCAGAATTTGGCATTGTTTATGATTTGCAAACATATCCCGATGATACCACTGTTAGAGTAACTGGGACGGATGGTGTTACACAAGTGAAACCAACGGCCCATTTAGATGTTTTATCTGAAACTAATTCTTTTATGGGAAATGAATATCAGGCGGGTATTACTGGTTATCACCTTGTGACTGAATATAGTGATATAAGTATTGAGATAGGAAGTGCAGAAGAGTGGGTGGGAGATTTTATTGCATCAGCAACGGAAGCCGATACAGTTACTCGAAGAATAACAACTGAGGATGTAAATATACCTAATCCGTTCCTACATATTACAATAAATGACTTTTTTCATATGCCTATAGATAGTGGAACAACAGGTGATGAATATAAACATAGAAGTACAACCAATTACGATTTATCGTATCAACAGGTGAGGTAAGAATGGCTACAGAAACTCCAATTAAATCGAACTTTCGAAAGCAATTTGCTAGAGATTTTATTAAATCGTTCGATACTATTTCAGATGATTTCTATTATCTATTTTATAGTAGAACTCATCCGTGGGAAAATGATAATGAAGCACCACTCACATTAGATACTTTTCTTTCAGCCTCTGATTGTTGGAATAGTATGATTGGTCTTCAATTGGTGAAACCTGATGATTTGTCTTTGATTGTTCCCCGATATAATTGGATAAAAAATACAGTGTATTCACAATATGATGATAGTGTTGATTTGTTTAATGAAGCATGTCCTGTTAAATTTTATGTGTTGAATTCCGACAACAGGGTATATAAATGTGTTTCAAATAACCAAGGTATAGCATCTACGCATGAACCGATTAGCACCACGACAAATCTTTTCCAAACCCCTGATGGATATAAGTGGAAGTTTCTTTATCAAATTTCTGAAGATAATAAGAAATTTCTAACATCGGACTTTATGCCAGTAGAAACATTAACGGGCATTTCTTATACGGGCGAGAAAGCACTGCAATATGATGTTCAACAAAAAGCAGTTGATGGTAGTATTGAGCAAGTTGATATTATTCAACAGGGTTCACACTGGCCGCACACTGTAGTGTCCACTCACTTCGATGGCCCAAATGAATTTGAAATTCAGCAAAATGTTGTTGTTGCGGCCGCATCAGTTGGTGCAACAACAGTTGCTCTTAATATGAAAAATATTTTAACATATGCAGGAGCAGTAGAAGATATTGTTGGTTATTCTCTTTACATTTATTCTGGTTCTGGTGCGGGTCAATACTTAGAAATTACAGAAGCGACCACACAAGACCCTCTTTGTCCAGATGGTCAAGCAGATTGTAGTTTAGGATATGCTTTATTAACTTTAAAGACTCCTTTAGCCCGGCCATTAAGTGTTTCGTCAAATGATATTAGCCGGTTTGAAATTCTTCCAACAGTTAAAATACTTGGCAATGGTTCTGGTGCAGTTGGAATCCCAAAAATGGAGGAAACTTCATTAAATTCTGCACAATATGTGGTCGATGATGTTCTTATGGTAAATGCAGGTAAGGATTATTCAGTAGTCCGAGCGATTGCCGTTAGGCCGTCTGGTGGGTCACAGTCAGAACTAACCGACAACCTACAAACTTTAATTAAACCACAAATTTCACCACCCGGCGGCCACGGTGCAGACTGTGAAACAGAATTGGGTGCGAATGATGTTATGATAAATGTTCGAACTGAGGGTGAAGCAGGTGGTGCAATTACTGCTGTTAATGATTTCCGTCAATTTGGTATAGTAAAGAACCCGACTATCAATAAAGGCATATTTGCAGGTGAAATTGCAGGAGAAGAACAAGATGAAAGAATTAGACTTCGTGTTGTTAAACCAAATCAAATTCGAATTGATTTTGATTTAACAACAGGAGCCGAAGGTGAACCAAACATATACACGCCAGGCACAAAATATGATTTTGTTAAGGGTTCAGAGGTAACTCAAGAAGAAACTGGTGCTAAGGGTATTGTTCTTGATTGGGTGCCGCCTGTGTGGCCACCAGTTGACCCAACCGAAGGTGCAGGATGGGACCTAGTTGGTAAATTATTCCTTGAAGTCATTGGAGATATTGAATTTATTAAACAGAGCAGAACTACAACAGTGGATGGTGTGGTAGTGCCTGGACTTGCCATTTATGATTCAGCAGACAATTATCCTTCATATGATGCATACAACGATGTCGATATACCATTCAAACTTTTAGATTATACGAACGAAACTTTTGATGTGGGTTCTATGATTATTGGAACTACTTCATATTCAACAGCAGAAATTGTAGATTGGGTTACAGATGTTGGTGGTCAATCGGGGTTCATATATCTTAAAGATGTGAGGGGTCAATTCATTGTTCCTCGCATTGACTCGAATACGGGCGAACCACTTGCGGGAGAACGAATTACACAATTTGTAAAAATTGATGATTCGTTGGGTGAGTTTAATATTAGTAATCTTAACACCGAAGGCAACAAAGAAACAAATGCTGGCATTTTAGGAAGTGATACTAGCAACTTGACCATACCACTCAATGCATATAAGCAATCATATGTTCTGAATGTTAAAGTGCCACTGGAGAATAATGTTTTCGTGGAGGGGGATTTTCCACGGGATGGCCAGGTTATTTTTCATCGAGGGGCGGAATTACCAATCGACCCAGAAGATGATGATTACAAGAAAGGTACAGGTTATATTGTTGATAGTACAATTAGTACAGATGGTTCTGAAGCATCAATCGAAGTAACCTCTGTCCGTGATTGGGACGGAGAATTCTTTGCAGGCGATACTGTAACCTACATAGATAATAGTGTTACGGGTATAATTAAAACAGATATAACAGACCCAACGGGAACAAAACCATTGATTGAATATCCAACATTAACACCCGATTCTGGAGAAATGCTATACATACAGAATATACTTCCTGTTATGAGAAACACTGAACGAGCAGAAGAAATGAAACTTCTTTTGAGATTCTAGGAGAATGTGCTAGATGGCTGAATATAACCCAAATAATTTTTCAAAGTCTCCGTACTTTGATGACTACGATGAAACTAAAAAGTTTCTGAGGATTTTGTTTAAGCCTGGGCGTTCTGTTCAGGCAAGAGAATTGACTCAGTTACAGAGTATCTCACAAAATCAAATCACTCGATTTAGTAATCACTTTTTCAAAGAAGGAAGCCAAGTTTTCGATGGCCAGGTTGCCGACATTAAGTGTCGCTTCTTAAGAATTGAAAAACAATATGATGGTGTGGATATTGATACTGATAACTTTACAAATTCTACTATCTCTATTCTTAAATCTACCGAAACTACTTTAGGGGACCCGATTACCACACCCCAACGGGCTAGAATTCTTCACATTGAAAAAGCAACGGCCGCTGACCCATATCATATTTTCTTCATTGAGTATCAAGATGAAATCACCGTTAATCTAGAAGACGGTACTGTGGAGGGAACACCAAGACCAATCGCAGAATACTCAAACGAAGATGTATTGACTAAAATTACTTATGATAATGCAACGCCTCCAAGGATACTTAACACACAATATAGATGCACCGTTAAAACCACACCCCAAAATACCACTGGTGAGACTGACGGAGATAACATCTATACCACTGGTGATGCTGTTCTGGTTTCAAACGATGAAGGTATTTTCTATGTGGAAGGTTATTTTGTTTTAACACCTGTACAAATTGTTCCACTCTACAAGACTGCAAGACGATTAACTACAATATTAGGTCAAACTTCTGATATTGTTGACAGTACAGACGGTGTTGAAGTTGAAAGTGAAACGCCACCTGGCTCTCTTCCAATTTTATCAGATGATATGTCAGGTGCTAGTAATTTTGTCTCATATCTAACCGATGAAGGAACAAATCAAAATCTAGTAGGGATTCGATTGTTTCAATTTCCTACCGCTAAGGTTGGGTTTGATATTACTAGGCAAGCCGTTGAATCAACAGAAGATGTAACTCTTTTAGATAATGCATTTGGTTCATATAACTATTCTGCTCCAGGCGGAGACAGATATAAACTTGAACTTACACTTGGTCAACATGCATTTCCTAATATTGTTAATGATGCTAAACTTGCAGATTATACTACTGATGATTTCTTAGAAAAGTTAAGAATTGTTGATGGTTCGATTTCATATTTTGAAAAGTATCCAACATATAGTAACTTCGAAGAAACATTAGCACGAAGAACTTATGACGAATCTGGAAATTATACCGTTCGACCATTTGAAACCGAAGTTCGTGAATATTTCAGAGATGACCGATATGTTTTAACTAGAAGTATGCCAACAACAGTAGGTGATTACGCACCATATAAAAAAGATGATATCATCAGTGGCAGTAAAGAGGATACTAATGACTATTTTACAGCCATAGTTGTTCATGATGATGCTTTCTTAAATAGAGAAGGTGAACGAATTCATGTTGACATTGCAGACGAAGATTTAGAATTATATGGAACAACCGTGATTTATCTTTTAGCAGGAACACCCACAGAAGGTATGGTTATTACTCTTGCAGATGGTAGTGGTGATAAAGAATCGAAAATAATCACAACTGATGAACTTATAGCACTTGACACAGGCGACTCGGCATATGCGAGTACATTTACACCTATTCAATTAATAAGTGATATGAGAAATGGATTATATTCACTGGCCCGATTAGCACCAAGTACCGAAAATGGTTTAGATGAAGTTGCAGAAGCGAAAAAGAAACTTGCACTTGGTATGGGTACAGGTAAGGCATATATTTTTGGATATGAATTTGAAAATCAAAGTGTTGAGTATTTAACTTTACCCAAATCAAGAGAAGTTATCACAACTGAAAATCAACAGATTGTAAATGGAATTGGTAATTTCCTCTTATGTGAGGCCATCACTGGCAGTGATGCTCCATATCGGGACCCCGCATCACAATATTATGTTGAATTGTGGGGTGCTGTGGAAGGTTGGGTTTCAGATACTGACAACGGTGGTTTAATGGCTGGACCGACCCTTGAAAAGAAAGGGTCTGCTAGGGTTCGTTGGGTAAACTATAATTTTGCAACCAATATTACATGGGAAGACCAGTTAGCACAAGTATATCTTTATGATGTCGATATGGATTTAGGAAAATTATTGACTGATGTATCTGAAGTTAGAGTCTACAATAACGATGTTCCAATGTTTAGTGTGAGTCCTACTTGGGGCGTAGAGGAATTATTTGTTGGTAACAGTGATGACCCAACTGATGGTTCTACTATTTTATACGACCCCAAAAACAATACTAACATATTCTGTTTACCTAATAATAATTCTGTCAAACATGTAAAGAGTCTTGATAGTTATGAAACTGTAAAAACCGTTACAAACTGTACATGGACTGCTAGTGGTAATCACTTTTACTTAGAGAGTCCAACCAATCAAGCAGAAGTATATTATATTCAACTTGCAGATTATGCTGAAAGCACTAACTTGGTTGAAGAAGAATGGGTTCTAGCAGAATCAAACAACGATGTAATGCCCACTGAGGGTGAAGTAAATGATTGGCTTTTAGACAATGGTAATTTTGCTTTTAATCTTTTTTCAACTTCAACGGGTGACGATGACCTAGATTCATTGAGAGTCAAATATGCATTATTGAATGAAGAGTCTGGTCAGGTATATGACCTCTCCGATACCACTAAATTTTTGATTGGAAACCACGGGGACCAGGACAAAAAAAATAAACTTACACTGTGGGTCAACGATGAAACAATATTGGATGCAAATATCACCGAGGATATTGACGGAGATGGTGTTCCTGATTCGAAATGGACATTAATCGGTTCTAGTATAGTTTCAGATGACAACGAGGCAACGAACTTTGGACCCACTCATATTAGAACAAAAACTTTAAAGAGTATTGTGGACTATAGAACCGAACTCGTCTGGGAGCAATATTTTTCGACTGTTGCAGAGGATTCTTTAGCAGGATACTATAAAGTCACTCTTAAGAATGCTAATGTTCAATCAGAATATATTAACTCAAGTGTTGGTCCCAATTGGTCAGCAGATTGGCCATCGGCCCTATCAACGGTTGGTGTCTCTGGGCCAAATATACCAGGCCAACCATTGCAGTTCTTTGACGGTAATATTGCTACCTTACCAAGAGAGTATGTTACAAGTCTTGGTGTTTCAGATGTTGAAGAAGTAACAGATATTCTGGTATGGCATACAGATGATGATGGCAATGAAAATCTAAAGGACATTGCACCAGAATTTGAATTTGAAAGCGGTCACGGCGACAACATTTACGACCACGGAAAAATTATTATTGGATTAGACCAACTACGCAGTCTTTATGTTCAGGGGTATTTCCGAGGAGGCGGCCCTGATGCAACTGCGGCTGACAAGGAGATTAATGCCACTCTGTATGTTAGATTTAAATTCTTCGAACATACTGGCGCCGGCCCATTAATTGTCAATTCATATATTGATGATGTCAACCACCATCCAGATTTTGATGGGTATGAAGATATTCCTGTTCATGTTAGTCCTTTGTTTGGTTCAACCAACGAATTAAGAAATTGCGTAGATTTCAGACCACTGAGAAAAAATGTAGATTCAGAAACGATTGCCATAGCATATGATACAGATGACCCAACTTTGATTGATGATGTTATTTATGCTCCTATTAAGGATAACTTTATTGTAGGTGATGCGGCCGGTGCTGACAAAGATTCAGTTACATCATTCTTAAGACCAATGAGCATTTTCCCAGGCAAACCACATCTTCCACAATTGAATTATGAATCGTATCTTCCACGAATGGATAAACTTATTTTACGGAAGACCAGAGAGTTTGATATTTTAGCAGGAGAAGCGGGCATATTACCGAAAGTGCCCGAAGATGATAAAGATGCAATGACTCTATATTCACTTATTATTCCTGAATATACTTACAATGCAGAAGATGTAATTTCGACTTATGTTGACCATCAGCGTTATACGATGGAAGATATTGCCAAACTTGAAAAACGAATTGAAAAGATTGAGTATTACACATCATTGAATCTTCTTGAGAAAGAAACATCTGAACTTAGTATTACTGATGGTACTGATGGTATGGAAAGATATAAGAATGGTATATTAGTTGATAATTTCAAAGGTCATGGTGTTGGTGATGTTCTTCACAGAGATTACAACTGTTCTATTGATTTTGAATATGGTGAACTTCGACCAAGATTTGAAGCATATAATTTAAATATTGGTGACCCCGATAATTTAGAAAACAGCAAGGTAGTTAAATCTGATGATGGTATTTTAACGCTACGATATTTGGGCGACAGAAAAGACACCGATGCAACTTCATTAGCAAACCCACCAAGGTGGTTAGTTCAGCCCGTTGCAAGTCGTGCAATTAGTGTCAATCCCTTCAATGTAACGAATTGGTTGGGGTCAATTAAATTGAGTCCATCGTCTGATACATGGAAAGATACCAAAACTAAACCAACTGTTAAGATTAATCTTGAAGGTGAAAATGATGCGTGGGAAGCCATGGGCGAAAGAGCATCTGGAACTCAATGGAATGATTGGGAAACCACATGGACTGGTTCAAAAATTAAATCACAATCTTCTATTACTACCTCTGTAAATGCACGGCTCGATGCACCCCATACACGAAAAGCGCCCGATGGCCGCCTTCGTATGAGAAGTCAACGGCAACATACCACAGTAACAAAAACTACTTCGGTTATTACCAAAAAGCAAACACGGAGCGGCATCCGAACAACTATTATTCCTGAACGAGTTACCAAAAACTTGGGTGATAGAATTATTGATGTCAGCATTGTTCCATTCATTAGAACAAAAGTTGTATCAATCAATGGTTCTATGATGAAACCAAATACTCAGGTATATCCATTCTTTGATGATATTGATGTTATTGAACATTGTGAATATGATGGAGTTTCTGGTGGTCCCATTGTGACTGATGATGCAGGTAAAATTACAGATTTGAAATTTAACATTCCTGCGGGTATATTTAAAACGGGAGAAAGAGAATTCCGTTTAACTGACAGCCCAACTAATAATGTTAGAAGTGCTATGACTTCTGCTGAAGCAAATTACTTTGCACAAGGTTTGTTACAAACCAAACAAGGAACAACGGTTTCTACTAGAGTTCCGACAATAAAGAGACAATCTGTATCCGATTCAAATGTTGTTCGGGATGTTGTTACTAGAACAAAGACAACTCAGAAAAATGATAAGGTTAAATGGATAGACCCATTGGCGCAAACATTCCTTGTTGATGACCAACAAGAACCAAATGGTGTTTGGGTACACAGTGTCGATTTGTTCCTTGCGAACAAACCTGCTTCGGGTGTTCCTATTACTGTTCAAATTAGACCTACAGTTAATGGTTATCCACACTCTTCGATGGTTCTTCCTTTCGCAGAGGCTGTTGTTGACCAAGTTAAAGTTAAGACCACTAAGGCCTTAACTGAGTCAACGATTCCAAACCCAGAGAATGCAGACACATATACTAGATTCCAATTCTCATCTCCAGTTTTCTTAATTCCTGGCGAATATGCTATTGTGGTTATGTCGAACAGCGATGAGTATGAGTGCTACATTGCAGAAATGGGCGAACAACGAGTCGGACCAAGTACCGAACGAATTACACAACAACCTTATGCGGGTGTATTCTTCAAATCACAAAACGGTAGTACATGGTCGGCCGACCAAAATGTTGACCTTATGTTTACTATTAATAGATGTGAATTCCAAGGAGTGGATGATGCACTGGGCACCACTTTAACATTCGAGAATGATTCGATTGATGAGTTTGGGACTGGAAATCTAAACATCGATACTTTCAGAGTTGTTTCTGAGAATGTTCAATTCGAAAAAGCACCTTTGACTTTAATTTTACCAGATAGTCAAGAACCAGAAATTGCGAATTATGTAATTCCATTTAACGAAAATATTAACCTAAGTAAAACCTTACCAGTTAATACAGACAATTCTAAGTTTAAACTTGAAGTAAATATTGATACAAATGACAAAGGATTATCTCCTGTTATTGACTTAGATAGGTTTAATTTAATTGGGGTTAACAATATTATTTCTGAGTCATCAAACTACCTATCTGAAGAAAGTGCCCCATTTGCCCCAACAACAATTTCAGCAAAGAATCGACCAAGATATATTACCAGACGAGTAGAACTTGAGGATGGTATTGAGTGTGACGATTTTAAAATATATCTGACTGGACATAGACCACAATATAGAGATAGTGGTAATAATATTACTCCAACAGATATCCGTGTTTGGTTAAAAGCCCAATCTGTAGATGATAATAGAAACTTTGATTCTTTGCCTTGGTTTGAGATGGAACTAGATTCAACACAAGAATTTCTATTCTCAGAAACAGACGATGAATTTTTCGAATATGAATACAATGTGCCGGAAAATTATTATGATGTTGAAAATGAAAATGCTGAGGCCTTAACAGGATTTAACGCAATTAATGAAGCATTTGATAGTCCTATCGCACGATATTCATTTAAAATTACACTACATACTGGTGACTCAACTTATATTCCTAGAGTAAAGAATTTCAGAACCATTGCGGTGACATAATATGGCAAAAAAAGATAACATCAAAAATAGTATCAACAACATGCCCTTGTTGGTTACCGATGAAACGACTGACCATGCGATTCATTCAAGGGGCATGAAGGTCACGAAACATCTAACTGATGCCCTGAAACGGGCCGAGGTTGGGAGCATTGGAAATAGTAAAATCAGCCGTATTGCAGGCAGCCTTCATCCGGCATCATCAAGGGCTCAAGAAACTGTTGGAAGAAGACGAGCCCACAAAAAGGCTCTTCGTAGTCGAGGAGATAAATTATCTGCTCTGGCCGATACGATTACAGCACTTGAAGCAAGAATCAAATCACTAGAAGATATGAATTAAATGAACGAGGGAGATAACATTTAATGCCATGTGATGTAACAACCACAACCACTACAACAACCACAACCACGGCAGCGCCGGAGTATGTTGCTCCCTGTCCTTCTGACTATGCAGTAACAGGCGAAGATGCCTTAGTTAACCACGGTATAACGGGCACAGGCTTCTTGGTTGACCTTGAAGTTAGAGTTGATAGTAATATCAACAATGTATTTTATGCTCAATATCCAGCCGACCCCGGCAGTCCAGAATATTGTGATTTCCAACCGACCATCACTGTTCAAACTGGTCAGTGTATTATATTCCAACAAATTGATATTTCAAATGGGACTGATGGATTTACAGGACTACAACATCCATTCTATATTGCAACCAGTTTAGAAGGTTCGCCTGGTTCGTATGAATATACTCAGGGCGTTGAATATCGTATGGGAGTCACGGGAGTAAGTGGCGATAGCGTTCAATATATACCAGGCAACCAAGAATGTTCGGCGGGCGCTGATTGCTGTGCTAATGTCGTTTGGTGCGTTGATAACTGTACACCATCTACTCTATACTATCGATGTCGGACTCATAATAACATGGGTGGTGTTATTCTTGTAGAAGGAACAGCAGGTTGCACAGGTGCAACAGGTTGTACCGAACATGAACGACCTTTTACCGAAATTCTACCACTTGTTCTTTCTGATACTTTCTATGAATGGTATGAAGCGACAAATGAAATTATCACTGCAATTAATCCACTTAAAGTAATGGATGTTACTCTTCGTGGTGGTCTAACAGAAAAGTATAACCAAGGTGGTGACCTTCATATTGAAATTGATGCAGGTGAAGGCCTCAGAATTTGGCCGCCGGACTTAGTTACTGGTAGTGAATTAACTACTGAATGTCATGATGGTAAGATTAGATTAGATTTCTTTGGTCTACCAGAAGCGGCGCCGACTGGGCCCTTCGAACCATTCGAAGATGGTGCTACTGGTTCTGCTGTTTGGGATGACGACCTTTATGCGTTCGAAAGAATTGTTCCATATCAAGGAGTTTTCCCTGATGATATTGCAGGTGGTTTCTTTAAAGTTAAAGCCGAAAATATGTTACCGCATACAGTTGCAGGTGACCACAGATTTACAGGCCTTATTACTTTTGAAAATCCTGTAACAGATGTAAGTTCAACTAAAGTTGTTATCGATGACATCAATATCGAATTGGGTCATAGTCCATATCTTGAAATGGTTGTTGAATATGTTTCGGGTATTGGTTCAAACTTAACCAATCTTACTGGAGGTGCAAGTCATGACCCAGATGGTGATGGCATCTACAACGAAGGTGATGCAACTGGTGAAATGTTTGAACAGATTCAATATTTCTTTGATACTGGTGTTGCTGATTTAACAGATGTTACTGGTTCACAAACTGCGAAGGCGACTCTGCTTTCACACACCTACATTGAACCATCTGAGCCACGCCAAGCGATTGTAATTCTTCGTTCATATAACGACATTCCCTTTAATGCAGTGACTGGAAATATTACAACTAGCCGAAGTGGTTATGAATTAAAAATCATTTCCATTAAAGGCCAAGCGGGAAGCGATGCTGACATTGATGGTGGTGGTATCACCTTGGTATCCAATAATTTACAGTCTGGTAATAAGACAATTATATTTAGAGATGGATATAATGCGTGGGAGATAAATCAGAACTTTAGAATTGATAATTCCCATGCTCTCTTAACGCCGTTTAATATTACGCACGAAGTACAAGGAAATACCGGCAGCATTACTGGTGGCACTCATTGGAGAGTACATCAGTACATAACTGGTGGTAGTCCCCTTCCTTTACCAGTTGGTTGGGACCCTGAATGCACCAACTGTACTGTTCCATTAGATAATGATGATTGGGGTTTACTACACTTCTCTTATCTTACTGGACAAGATGAGAGTGAAGTTCCAACCTTAAGTCTTCTTCCGTGCGGTGGTATTTACATTCACAATATTGCTTGTTCACCACAGTTTAGTGTTACTGGTTCTCCGTGTAATGTTGTTCTTGGTAATCAATATGGATTAATCGATAAGACATGGACAGAACGATTGTTCTTTCTTGGTGGCGCCGCTAAAAACAACGCTATAGGTGATGTGGTAAGAGTGGTTGATGGTGGTGACACCATTACAGGCGCCCAAGCCGATAGTGCAGACAATGCTGAAGTTCTTGGTATTGTTGTTGAGCATGTTGCGTGGGGGGAGACACCATGCGGTACAAAGGCTGAAGGTGTTATCGTTGCTTATGGTGGTGAAGTTGATTGG
>Ga0098054_1000612_pt1 | contig 20790 bp, 9 predicted proteins | sample 16_taG_FD_75048 | JGI IMG/M metagenome (GOLD analysis project Ga0098054, IMG submission 75048) | Marine viral communities from the Subarctic Pacific Ocean - 16_ETSP_OMZ_AT15313 metaG | ecosystem: Environmental > Aquatic > Marine > Oceanic | place: Pacific Ocean | collected 2015-01-18
AGAGTGGCAGCAGTCCCCGTCTATTGCTCCTGGCGGCGACCAAGACCATGATGGTGATTTCGACCTTGCGTGGGCCTACGAGACAGGGACCGTCACCTCAACGGTGAGTCGGTACACGGGCGTGAGTGATCCCGTCTGGGAGAGCGCCCCTTCTCCAGCAACAGTGATCACGCAAAAAGATCTTGATGGTACGGACGGCGCACTTGTCTTGTCGGCAACGAACATCGATGCGATGCTGGGTTTTGGTGACTCGGCATTCGATCGTTACGGTCGTTCGGGGCTACGCATCCGGTACTACGTGGCCCATATTGATAAGAAAGACACGGGTGTTGGTCAGTTCAACGCAGTCGAGACGAACGAGAAGTTCTATCTCTTGTGCGAGGTTGAGCCCACATTTGACCATGTCGAGGCTATTACCTCTTCGGGTGTCACTCCTCCGGCGGGATTGACATCGACGAATAAGATTAAGGGTGGTCGAGTTGTCTGGAACGGCACCCAGTTGTACGACTACTATCGCCCACTGAAGCACAGCACTGGTTACTACGCGTGGCAGGTTTATCCGCACCAGGACGGTCGCTACGAACTCGACTTCCGTGTTCTTCGGCTTCCGCGTAAATACGTAGACGACCAGGACACCGCGCCTATTCAGCGTGACGCGGTACCGTGTTTGATTGAGCTTGCGTTGTACTATGTCAGCTTAGACGATGGTAATGACCAGACAAGCGCTCAAGCGCACTTGGCTCGGTACCACGATCTGATGCGGGGTTTCCGTCAGCGGTATGCCAATGTTGGAGGTTGTGTCGAACCTCTGCCGTTTACGGGTTACCGTTCTCGTAACCGCTATGGTACATTCAGTTCCAGCGATTAACTTGGTTTGGCTCCCATTTAGGGAAGAACAACAACAGAGGTGATGCATGTCCGAGAAGAAACTGTACTCAACACTTACAGCGATGCCACGTTGCGACGTCGGCTCACGAGTTTTCCGAAAGACCCTTGTGGGTCAGTACGAGGAAGCTTTGGTTGTGAGTATTATGAGTGCGACTCCGACTTCGGCTACCTGGTCGGCGACGATCATGACGAAGAACGGCGTAGAGTATATGAATGGTAACGTCGAGCACCGTACGGTGTACGACTGGATGCCCGTCGGCTGGAAGTTCGATGAGACTTTGGTTGGTTGGATTCCGCCTCAGAGTATTCTTCGTGACGACACGAAGGCGGCTGCCGAGATTGAAGACCCAGAGGAAGCGATCAAGATTGCTTCGAGTAGCGTATTCGCAGTACCACCTCCCTGGGAAGGTGAGAAGTTCATGTCTTGGCAGTCTCGGGTGCTAAAGTCTGTTCCAGCCCTTAAGGGTAACGCTGCGATTAAGTCGAAGTTGTCGGACTCATGGAAGAGCAAGCAGTACGAAGTTACTATTTAGTAAGGGTATGAAGTGGCGGGACCTACACGTCAGACTACAAACACGGTAATCATTCCTCCTGGTGAGGGGCGCAGGTCATATTCACCTGTGTCTCTCGCTTGGTATGTAGAGAACCTGGAGCTTGAAGACGGTGACGCGCTTCGAAGTGTTGTAGGTCCTTCCATTCTTCGTATCGGCAAGAACGTCGAGCGGGAGATATCCCCGCCTCCGACGCGAGCTGTCATTAACTACCCAGATGCGGATATCGGCGCGCGATCCTTCCCTAACTTCGGGTTTAAGGGTGGCGCTCGACCTCACAGTATCTATGCGGCGAATCTACTTAATGGCTCGGCGCACACGCTACTGTACCGTTTTGGGACGACTCTTTATCGGTTTCTCGGAGGCGACGACGAGAGAGACGAGGCGCTGGCGACGGGCTTAAGCTCATCGAAGAATCCTCGGTTTCCGGACCAGTATGTTCAGCTTGGTAACAATATCATCTGGACGAACGGTGAGGACCATCCCAGGATTATCCAGTTTAACGGTAGTATATTTGAGTTAGGCTATCGTAGGTCAGCGGAGACACCGCTAATCTCTGGCCCTACTCAACCCGACTTTGACGAGGTTCCTCAGTACTATCCGAACTCTGTGGGGTATTCCTGGCCGGGCCGTATCGGTACCCCAGGTGACGTCCTTACAGGTCGAGATGGTTCCCTGCTGAACGGTGCTTGGTATTACTACTTTCAGTACGAGGATCTTCTGGGCAACTTGTCTGCGTTCTCTGCGCCGAGCGAGCCTGCGTCAATTCATTCTAACCAAGCAGATCCCTTCGTCTCCGTTAATGATGATGGTGTGCCTCGATATGTGGCGGACGGTACGTACGCCGGCACTAAGATTCAAGCGGCTCAGGGTACAGAGATTGACGACTTGACACGTCGATTCTTGGTTCGGAGTGGTGGTGCCGCCCCGGAGCAGACCGTTGCTATTCGCATCTATCGAACACCGGACACGAAGCATGTGGACAACACACCAAGGTTCTTGGCTCGAATACCTGGTGCCGCTCAGTTTGCTCATGACGATAACAAGTCAGACTCTGAGTTAGGTCTTGAGTGGGTCGAGACGATTGACACGCCTGTGTTCCGGGTTGCCTGCGCCCACCAGGGGCGTCTAATCGCCGCAAACATTGTCGGTGATCCTGGCGCTGTTCGTCGGTCGTCCCCTGGCTTGCCCGGCACTTTTGCTAAGGCAGACATTCTTTATCCGGACTCGAGCGGTGCCGAAGTCACTGGTGTCGTGTCTCATAATGGGGTCCTGCTCGCGTTTACTGAGAATGCTACCTACGCCATAAGCCAGGACTTCAAGCTGGCTCAGCCTTTGTCCCTGGGCATCGGTTGTGCCGCCCCTCGTTCTATTAGTGCGCTGCCTGACGGTACGTTGATGTGGTTGGGTCGTGACGGGTTCTATGGGATGAAGAAGCTGGGCGACATTGTTCGCATGAGTTCTCCGATAGACAAGGCATTCAAGCTTGATGTCAACCCATCTCGGATGCACATGGCGGTGGCGTCTATTGATTCCGACAGCAAAGAGTATCGCTGCGCCCTGGCGCCTTCGGGTCACAACCAGAATCGGCTAATGTTTTGTTTTGATGGTCAATACTGGCGTCGTCAGACTTTAGGTGTTCACGTCGGTGACATGTGTTCCAGCAACGACTGGCGGGGCTATACTTTTGCGATTGGCTCTGATCCACGAGAGACGCGAGTCAACTATCATACAGACTTAGGTGGCTTTGGTTATCCAGATGGTGGTTACGAGTCTGACTTGCATCGAGTATTCGTTCTGGGTCGTCAGACAACCGACTACTTTGCACCGCCTCGTCGGGTACGGTATCGCTCAAGCTGGATCATGGCGGCTGAGAATGGTTTAGTCCCGACAAACGTTCGTATGCTTTATGTGGGTATGAAGGACGCCTGGGACGGCAACGCAATTGTTCGCATATACAAGAATGGTTCATGGAAAGCGGTAGAGGAGATTACAGATCTTCGCTTGGTAGGGACTGACGACGAGTCCGATGTCGTTGCCGATGTTGCAGGCAACGCAACCTACGGGTCATCGAAGGTTCATTCGCCGCGACTATTCTGGCGTCAGGTTCCCGTAGACTTGCACAATGTCAGTTCCTGGGCATTTGAGATCGAGATTATCGGGTGGCCCAGCCCCGCACCTTTTATCCGTGAGATCGACGTGCAGAAAGATAAGGCGTCCTTCGTGAGTTTGTTTTCGTCTACAAGCGAAGGCAAGGCAAAGGCGGAAGAACTTTATGATCGAAAGGATCGTGAGCTTGGTCGGTTGCGTTTGTCGGCGTTTGCCTTTGATACAAGTGTCGCGACTCTTGGGACTCCTCTGGGTCGTGTGTCTAAGCGTGGTGATACTTAGTTATGCCGTTTATTTTTCCGAAGAGATTTCTGCGGTCTCGAGATATTCTTGATCCGGCTGAGTTTAACCAGGACACAGAGCCCGTACAGGAACTGTTGGACGGTGAGCTTGACCGGCACAACTTTAATGCGACCGACTTAAAGGCGAACGTGTTTCGGCATGAGTCGTTGATCGACACAAGTGATTACAACGCAGCAGTAGGTGAGTCGGCTTACTACGATATTTACTCGACGGCAGTCGAGTGCTCGACGATCTTTGAGCACGGCAAGGCTAAGGTTTCGCCTCTTATAAACACGGATCGAAAGACCCCGAACTTTGTAAAGCCTGACGGCGGAACGTTTCGGGATTCTCGTGCGGGAAGCGATGCGGATGGGTATCCATCAATTGTACCCAATACGGGTGCGTGGTCAGCGGTTAAAAGCGGTGACTTAACTGATGCGATGAAGTTGACGGTCACTACGGGTCAAGCCAGCCTGTATATCAATGCCTACGTTCAGTACGTCTGGCAGGGGTTTTATGAGTATAAAAAGCCCTGGGCGTACGAAGGTCCCAACGAAGACACGACTGATTACGGTTGGGCCGGTACGTACGGACCTGACTTAGCTACGGCTGAGCAGGCATCACTGAATCTGTATGGACCTGACTCGGAGTACTTAGCGTGGGCGTTCGAGGATCATCGTAACCCCGCAATCTCGGGATACGATTACGCACTCGGAGTCTTTCTCGACGACGATGACTTCGACACTACGATGGTGCCGCAGCAGTATGACGCGTCTTATGCGTTCGCCTTGAATGAGATTCAGGCTGATGATGAGGCGCGGACCCCTCAGTTAGGTGGTTACCATCACATCTCTCGTGGCTTCTTACCTGCATTAGTTCAGTTCGCGATTCGTATTGACGGTAAGGTTGTAGACTCGACAATTACGGGTAAGTCATTTTCGTTTGAGGAATCGGCTCATGGGCTTCGCGTTGACGATAGTCCTCAGTTTGAGTTTGAGGGTGATTCGGACGGCTACGAGAAGTACGTATTTGGTCAACGCAGCGCAGGTCAGGCTATGAACTACGACGCGGGTAGAGCCGGTCGACCAGGCCAAAAGATTCGATCATCTCGAGCGTCGGCCTGTGGTCCAGAGGTGCTGCCTATTCGGTTCGGTGGTGTAATTCCTGTCAGTCCAGGAACACACACAATTGAGATTGTTGCTCGTCGACTTCTTCGAAAGCGTCAGAAGTTTGAGTACGGTGATTTCGTCGGTGTATTCTCGCGTAGGCTAAGCGTGATGTCCTTACCCATATACGCACCTCAGTTGGACTCTGAGCTTGTTGCGTCTCCTGTCGTGACCAAGTCGCTGCAGTCAGAGGATCTTATCAGTGTGGGGCAGGAATCATATAAGCTTACGACACTTGAGAATCGGGTAAATAGTCTGCAGCCGTCAGATATCAAGCGTCGGTCTCTACCCAACACTCATCTACCGTCAAAGGTTAAGTTTTGGCAGAGTACTGGGATCGATCCCGACTTTAGTGTTGGTCGTTATCGTGAGTGCCTTAGTAGTACCGTGATTAAATCGCGGTTTCCGGGGTTTAAGAACACAACGTATTTAGACAAAGTTACGGATAAGAATAGCTCATGGTTTCGCGGCTACGAGGACACTTTGTCGGATGGATCATGGGGTGGCGCTGGGTGGCAAAAGCTCTACGATGAGGACCGAGAATTAAGCATTGCGTCTACGTCGAGCTTAAAAATTACCGAGGACGAGAAAGTAATTATCTTTGCGGACATCGAAGTTCGGGGACTTCACCCAGTACTACAGGGCAGCGTCCAATCGTTGATAAAGGCCCTCGAATCGGAGACGTTGACAGGGAGTGAGGCGAATCAATCGATAGCAAATTATATCGGATTCTCTCAGGCCGACAAGTATCTGGACTTGTTTGCGTTGTTTAATATTGGTTATCGGACGGGGTCTGACCCGAAAGCTAACTGGATTATTGGGTCCAAACACGCACCCGCGACAATCAACTCATCTGCTTGGGCGAATAGAAAAGAGCAGTATGTGTCTCAGTTTGTGAAGGGTTCGAACTTCGTCACTGGTGCAGGTGACAGTAGTCACGATTATGGCCTTACAGTTCAGAAGATACCTGTTGATACTCGGGGCAACGCGACGGCGCCGAATAATTTGGGTATCACAATTCCCTTGATGCTGACTTTAGACTACTCAGATTTTGCCTCGGCTGCGTTGGCTGAGATCACGGAGATCGCAGTATTCGGATGCACGACATTCCCGTCAGACTGGGACGAAGATGAGGGTACCGGCGGTGATATAGGTGACGACGTCCGAACTATTGGTGACCATGTGATAAAGAACGGTAGCCCTCTTACCGGCGACGATGTTTACTACTGGGAGGGCGCGGATAAAATTCAGAACAACCAGTGGGCCTCCCCTCATGGCGGGCGAAAGCTTTTGGGGGGTCTTCGGGCTCATATTGGCCGCTGCCGCTTAACGGTGATGAAGGTGTACAAGTGATCCATGCCTAAGATTAAACTCGCAAATCCTTTAGAGCAGTCGTACACAAAGCTTCTTCAATACGGAGACCGGTTCAGTACACCTAATGAGCCGTACACAACAAATATTCATCGTACTCCAGATAGTGTGACGCCCGTCTCCGAGACGACCAACCAAGACGGGCTGATGTCTGCGGCCAACGGTACGCTTAACCATCTCAATCTTGGTACCGATGACTTCCGAATAAGCGCTGAGCACATCATGCCTGAGCAAGCCATGCTTAGTCGGACGGATGGCCTTACTGAGACGTCCGCGTTTTACGGTAACGGTATCGGGCAGCGGTCTACAGGCACGTACTCAGAGAGTTGGGTGACGCTAAGCGGTACCTCATTGCGCTGGTATCAACCTTACGCAACAACTTTAAGCCTCATGCACTGGGACTTGTTCTTTAGCTACAATAACTGGCAGGGTGTGTACAAGGACTCTCGTGGTTTAGAGGCAGAGAACCCAAGTCGCAAGACAAAAATAGATCTTCGTTGCATCTTAGATGGTGAGTACGTCCCCTACTCTAAGCGCCGACTTGCGGAGAATTTGTTTCACCCTGTCGCTCCCGGCTATCAAGACTCAAAGGGTGCCGTAGGTCCGGGTACAAACGCCTACGATGGTGATTTTGTTCCTTTAACAAAGGCGCAAGAGGGTGGTAACCCTAAGTATATTTTTCCTGAGGCGCACTCTGCGACGCAGTTGAGTCTCCATTATCCGACGGCCCTGAGTAAGGGGTTTCATGAGATAGCGGTCCAGGTTCGAGTCGGTCGAATCGGCGGTGAATCTGTCTATGTTCAGAACATTGGATCTGAAAGTCGGGATAGCGACGTTCGGGGTCGGGGGTATTTCGAGTTAACAGCTAAGCTATGCCTCGGTATTCGTAACGCTCGAGTCATTTCTTTCTTGTAAAAACGCGCTATACTTTGCTGGGAGATTTAATATGCACCTATTGTTGCCCCGACTTCATCCTGCCACGACAGCTTTGTTGGCGGTTATTCTCGTTATTTGCGAGCTTCTCGGTGGCTCATCGGACGGCGGGGTTCATTTTGCGCTACCTCCGTTAGCGATTGCTGCTGGTGCGGCCCTTGGCGCTACTGCTATCGGGGCTAATGTCTACGGTAAGGTTGCGGCTGCGCGGAATGCTAAGAAGGCCATCCGTAATTACTTGGGTAGCTCAGAGTATGCAGCGCTAAGTGACTTGCAGAAAGAGGCGGCTTTGCGTCAGAAGCTTAAGTCGGGGGGGCTTAGTCCCGCAGCGCAGCGGCAGATAACTCAGCAAGCAGGCTTCGACTACAAGGGCATGGTCTCTAAGACTGAGGCGGACACTCACAGCGGCTCGGCTGATCCGACACAAGCGGCAGCAAAGACGGAACAAGTCGCTAAGATCGCTGAGGGTGCGGCTGATGTAGCTACGAGAAGCACTGGTCAGGCTGCCAAGCTATCCAGTGACGTCGAGGCTCAACAGAGAGCGGGTGACGTCAACTTGATTCAGGGTGGTGCTGCGCACAGGCAGGCAGTCGAGACGGGTAAGTCGACGGCAAATACGATGGGTACACAGGCAATTACTGGTGGTATTTCAGACGCTGCTAGCCTGGGTTTGAATGTATTGCCCCAGGCGATGGCGCTGGGTGGTGGTAAGCGGGCTGAGGCGGGCGCCATAGGTGAGGCTATGCAGAGTGTACCGGGAACTAATCCCCCTGCCGGCGCTTAGTAAGACTTAGATAGAACGAAGGAACGATCATCATGGCAACAGTCGCTGAAGTATCTGAAGGCATAAACACAATATTAGCGCAGGTTGCTAGTAATCGATCGTCATCGTCATCTACGGGGTTGGCTCCGGCGGATGAGGAGGCGTTGCTCAAGCAGTGGAACACGGCGATAACTTCCTTGAGAAAGGCTGAAGAGGGTATCTCGACGACCAGACTTAAGCAGATGTCACAGACGCTTAAGTATCGGCTGGAAGAGGCGAAGCTTGCCAAAGAATACGCCAAGATTGATTCCTCGGATCGACAAGCTGTGTACAACGGCCAAGTAAAGCTTCAGTTGGGTCGAGAGAAGAACATCAAGGACTACTTCTCGAAGGTCCGTTCGGCTGACATGAAATTGGTGCAACTAGGTGAGAGGCAGTCGGCTCAGGCACAAGGGCGAGACAAGTTTTTGGATATTTGGAAGCTCTGGACAGAGCCCCAAAAATTTGGTGAAGCAGAGAAGCCTAAAGTTGCTCAAGACGACCCCGCATATACCGAGACTTTCAAGCTACTTTTTAAGTCGGCCAACTTAAATAATATAGCTAAGATAGTTCAGTTCGACGAGAATAATATCGTTGATATCCCCAAGACATTGTCGGTATTGAAAAAGCGCGAAATAGACGTATCTGAGGTTAATAACTTTAAGGCTGAACTCGAGGCGTACAATACACTCATGGCGGCAAGGAACTCTCAGTCCGCTATGCTGGCGCAACAGAAGGGTGAGGGTGAGAAGCGAATGCAGGCCGCTGCGGCGGCACTCGCCTCGGGTAAAAACCGTGAGTTCGACAGACTAATAGAATTAGAGAAAGATAAGAGTTCGAGTGCTCAGTTAAAGTTTGAGGCTGATGAGGGGCTTGTTAGTCAGGCTGAGGCCGATACCGTTATCGAGTCCGCCAATAAGCGCGCCGAGAGCGCCGCGGAAGCCAGAGAGATAATTAAGTATGTTGAGGGCAGACTGGGCGCTGACGGGGAGCGTAAGTTTGAATCTGGTCTGGCGAAGGGTATCTCGAACGAAGGCTTTCGCGCTTGGGCGGCAGACCATGGTTACGACCGATTAGGTCGGGTTCAGATGGGCAAAGACGGTAAGCCTGACTTGTCTACGTATGTTGAGGGTGGTGACGACGTCACGGCTCTCCTGGCGTGGAAGAAGCAATCTCTTCGTCGTGCCGGCAACTACGGTCTACGGGGAATCGACACGGGTGAGATCTGGTCCATCGAGCTTAACGATGGCACACTGATCACTGGTAGGCGCTTGAAGCGTCACGCAGCGGACCCGATGGGGGCTATCCGTATTGTAACTGCGGACGGTGCTCGGGTAATCACGCCACAAGAAACTAATCAGGCATCGATCCTTCAGCGTCCGCCGCCGTCTGTATCGGCTAATGATAGACGAGCAAAGCGTCTGTACAACCAGGATGTCGCACGCGGAACGTATGCCCGGCTTGAGGGTGCGGCGTTGTCGTCTTCTGGTCTGCAGAATGAGGAGATGTTGTACCGTGACGCGGACGGTAAATTTTATACCAACCGTGAGACGGGTGAGTATCTTCGCCAGGATGAGATGGAGGCGCGCAGAATTCGTGCGGGTAAGGGTTCGCCCTTCCAGTTTACGGACGATGGAACGCCCTACGTGATCGACCCCGAAAGCGCCTCGGTTTACAGGGTGACTGGGGCGGGCCTTGAGAAGGTCGACGAGGAAGTCGCTAACGCAGTAATCGCAAAGGTTCCGGCGGGCGGAGAACGCAGCTTATTGGTTACGGGCGAAGGCGACGATCAAAGGTTGGTGTCCTCAGGTGACCTTGAGGCCGCCGTAGGTAGTGCCGAAAAAGCCGATCTGATTGGATTCCCCGATACACCAGAAGAGAAGGCTCGAGTTGAAGGCTTAGTTGCGGCTTCGATGACCCCGACTGGTATGGGCTACGATGTGACCGAACAGTCTCCACCAAAGGTTATCCGTGGTGAGGGTGAGATGCGGGTTGGCTTTTTCATGGTCGAGCCCACAGACGACGCGCGTGAGATCTCAGACGAGGAAATACTCAACTGGGACAACGCCATGGATAAAGTCCAGATGAATGAGATGGTCGACCCATCAGAAGCTGAGGAGGCGGGCGACTTAAATATGGGTGCCCCAAGAGCGATTCCCGGATCAACGCCACCGTCACCACCGCCTGCGGCTGCGGCTGAGGTTGCTCCGGCAGCTAAGCCTCCGACTCCACCGCAGGTAGACCCGAGCGTATTCACGGAGGGAGAGACTGGTGTTGACGCGGTGGACACGCCTCCGGGAGGGACACCCCCGATAGGCGACTCCGCGCCGATGCCGGGTACGGCTCGACCACCCAGTGACCGGACTAAGCTTAAGGGCAAGGACAAAGGCACGTCACAGCAAGCGGTAGATATGAGTCAGCGTGCCGCAAGCGGCTCTGGCGGAATTGCCGATGCTGGCGCGATGTCGATGACTATTGGCAAGGGTGTTCTCGACCCACCGACGACGCTTCCGGAAGGGGACGAGTCAGGCGCAAATCTTACGGACGGCGTGAATGTTGGTGGGGTACCCAATCTTGTCGGAGCCGTTACCAATATGCTCAGGAAGAAGAGGAAGAGGAAGCAGGAGGAGGTGGCGACGAAACCGAAGACCGAGGATAGTCCTGGCCCGGATGCGCAAACCACTACTTCGACGGTTCCCGGTAAAGATGGTGTGCCCGGTGATAACGGGGCAGCCGAAAAAGCTAAGAAAGCTAAGGAAGCTAAGGAAGCTAAGGAAGCTAAGGAAGCTAAAGATGCCCGAAATGCCCAACTCGCTGCAGCGATTAGTGCGGTAGGAAAATAATCATGTCGAACGAAAAAGTTAAGTCCGCAGGCGACATCAACTTCTCTCGCAGCGAGGGTACGGTTCAGCACGCGTCAGTAAATACATCTGACAAGAAGGCGAACAAGGATGTTAAGCGGAAGGCTAGCGCCGAGAAGCGTGCTGATCGGAGATCCAAGCTGGCTAAGTTGGCGCCACTCGTAAAGTCTTTTCAGCAACCGAAAAAGAAGTCCAAGGGCAACAAGTCTGACTACGATAAGTCAGCGAGTGCGATGGACCGAGCTTTTGATCGTATCCAGAAGTCTCTGGCGTAGGCGGTTATCGTGTCTAAGTCTTTACTATCCCTGGTCCAACCTGCAGCCCCTCCGACTGAAGTGGACCCCGACGCTGCCGCTAAGGCTGCCGCTGCTGCTAAGGCTGCCGCTGCTGCTAAGGCTGCCGCTGCTGCTAAGGCTGCTGACCCTGTCGGAACTCCGCCACCGTCTACGCCTTCTACTGACGATACCTCTGACAGCGTGAGCCTGGAGAAGCAGGTAGATGCGCTTCGGTCAGAGATCCGTGACCTGGAGGGTGCTGGGCGTGGCTCACCGGCAATCATGACAAGGGCTTCCGTTGAGGAGCGTGAGGCCGCAAAGTTGTCCTCGGATGAGGTTGCTCGCACTCTTAGCGAGAAGCGGAAGAAGCTTACGGGAGTCGTCAACGAGATTATTGATCGTCAGAAGGGTGGGTCAGAATTCACCGCACTCGATGACGAGGTTGCGCCAGGCGAGCAATTTAAGAGTAGTGGGCCGGCATATCCCAATCGAAGTTACGGTAGAGCCCAGGAAAAGCTGAGAGAGGCTGAGGCGGGGGTGTACACATCCGAAAGAATGCTCCCCGACGCGTATGAGTATTTTAGGTCGGGACCTGAAAAGGGTGAGACTGAGGTGATGGTTGAGGGTGAATCCAAGCCTCGTCGGTACGCCGTTAGCCGAAAACGTCGTGCGCTATATGATGTGATTAAGCCTGAGACACCACTCACATCAGACAACCCCCTTCACGCGCTACCTCGAGATACGGCAGTAGGTCTCTACAGGCGACTTACGGGCGACGCATTAACTGAACAGGAAGCGACGCTAACGAAAGAATACAGGCCGCGCCAGGGCGGAATCATGTCTGCGCCTCGGGGTGAGGTCAACGAAGAGAAGCTGGCCCTTAGTCTTGTTGAACGTAAGCGGGACATCATCGGCGCTAAAGCCGAGATACTTAGGTTGAGGAAAGAGCTACCGAATCTTAAGAACCCGGCGAAAGCGTATGCGACTATTGCGGTTCTTGAGGATGACATCGAGCAACTCGAAGCAGAGCAGACCCAACTCTTGCGCGCGAAAAACGTTACTATACCCCGGCAGATAGCCGAGGCAGAGGCGGCAAAGAAAGCAGACGAGTTGCAAGACAAGTTTGCCACCCAGTTTTAGCGGGAGATTTTCGTGGCCGAGAAAGAACTAGAAGAGCAGCCCCCAGCGGAGACTACGGTAGAGCCTGAGGCTAAGGCCGAGGCTAAACTTGAAACTAAGGCTGACCTGAAGAAAGCTTTTGAGCTTAGCGAAGAGGAAGAGGCGAAGCGTAAAAAGCTGAACAAAGACCTTAAGTTAGAGCGTGTGGGACTGCTAATCGCGGCACAGCGTGACGAAGCCCGGAACTACGATCCAGAGGCTTTCGAGGCGAAGAGGCAGAAGAACGAGCCGACTTTCGACTATGACGAAGTCCTGGGGTTCGCGACTGAGTTTACCGGGCTGACGCCTGACGAGTACAAGGCGGCGGCACAAGCGCAAGAGGCCCCACTGGCGGATCTGTTTAAGGAGATCGGAGAAGAGGAGAAGCCTGTAGCGGAAGTTCTAGATAAGTATCGGAAGCGTGATGAAGACCTGACTGCGGGTATCGAGAGTCGCCCTTGGACACTCACAGAACAGCAGCGAAACACTAAGCTTAAGGGCCGGAAGATAGCGGGTAAGGGTATTACTCGTGTGGCATTCCGGGAGAAGGAGCTTACAGAGGGGGACCGCAAAGAAACTCTTTCTACGCTTCTGAAGGGATTCGAGCCTCAAGAGCGCGCACGTATTTACTGGACGGGTGACGGTCGGGGTGACGCTGAGGACGCCGTCGTTAAGGAGGGGCAGCCTGGCTACGCGCGTTTAGAGAAGCAGGCGCAGCTTCTGTACGATCCTGAGGTTGCCGTCGATAAGGTAAAGGCGGAGAAGATAAAGGCTTTCCTCACTGACCTGGGACCTGACGCAGGTGCGAATATCCGTAATACCTTGGCGGAATCTGAGTTTAAGAAGCTTATCAACTTTATCGCGGTACACGACGCGAACAAGATGGCTGAGCGTCAGGGGATTAAATGGGGTCAGAAGGGCTACGGTGCAATCAAAGAGAAGGCACTCAAGAACGCCGTATATGAGGCGACGCTCTTAAGAACCGTCGGTAAGTTCTACCCACCAGGCTTTATCTCGTACGATCTAATCGACCCTAAAGGTAGGCACCTGAGTCGTGACAACGCGGATGACGATACCTGGTTTGAGAAAGCATGGGACAACTCAACTCAAGTTCGCTTAGAAGTTATCGGTATGGACGCCAAGGGTGTGCCCGTTTATCGGTTGACCCACCCGACTTGGCACCTGTTCGAAATGATGGACGCACCGCAGTCTGCTTTGACGGGCGCGATGGAGCGGGTGGCTCGGCGCCCCAAGGGTGAGAGCGTCGGTACGGCAATCTATGAGGGCTCTCTCGAAGGTCTCAAAGACCGCAGGGACTTCCTGAAAGCTGCGCTGTCTTCCCAGGCGGCGAAGGATGGGGCGTTAGGCGGCCTTGCTTTGGGTTCTGCGGGCTTGGTTGCGGCGATTGTTACACCTGACTTACTTATGGGTGCCGCTGGTGTTGCGCGTACTACTAAGAAGATTGCGGATGCAGCGGCTGCGGTTGCTGACTTTCGTCGTGTCGCTCCTGAGCTTGTTGATGAACTTGGTACGGGTGCCGTTGACTTGGCTCGAACTGAGGACTTGCTTCAGGAAGTTCAGTTGGCAGTTTCTCGAGGTAGCTACGACGACGCGATTGGTCTAATCGACGCGGCCGTAGAAACCGCGAAGAGTTCGGACACAGCTATCTCTAAGGTTCGGCAGCTTGATAAGCGTATCGCGCAAGTTGTTGACCAGACTGACTCAGACATTTCTCGTCGTATCGGCCAACGTGTACCTGAAGTTACGTACACTGAGGGTAAGCGTCTGGCGGCAAGTGTTCCCGGATCATTCGGTGAAACGGCGCACAATATTCACCCGTCAGCCCGACGTAAGATGCTTCGCGGTAAGTCTCTTGACTTAACTGTAGGCTTTGGTGAGGTACTAAGTTCACGCCAGACACTGGACGATCTAAAGGAATCAATTGAACTGCTGAAGGGCGGTGACGTCAACCAGGCGTTCACGGCACGTCTTCGGGAGTTTGCGGCTGACCCATTTAGTTCGGACACGCTGAGTTTAATGAGCGACTTCGATGTCGGTATGGGCTCGCAAAGATTGGCGAATGACGCTCGTCAGGCATCGATCGATCTGGTTGTATTTTTAGAGAAGCCTTCGACCACACGACTTCTACGAGACAATCCAGATGAATGGGGCAATCAAGTCAGAGCCTTAGCTGCAAAGCTTGATTTTGTTGAGGCGGAAGACGCTGCGAAGTTTGCGGAGAAGATTGATACGCGGATCACCAAGACTCTTGCTGAGGCTAAGAAGGCTACAGCGGCGACCAAGCGTACGACTTTGGATATGGCGCGTAAGGCTACGACTAAGGCAATTGGTGCTGTGCGTGCGAACTTTGAGTCTCGTGCGGCAGCTATGGCGTTTGTTCGTGAGAAGACAGCGGCACAGGCGTCTATCGATGCGGAGCCTTTGCTCGTACAACTGACGGACAGGTATGCGGCTATTGGTCGAGAAGGTCTGTCACCTGAGGCCCTCCAGTTCCAAGACGCAATTATCCGCTACTTCCCAGAGCTTGAAGGAGACGACTCACTCAAGATTGTGAAGCTCGCCGACCAGGAGGCCAAGAAGTTTGCGGCTGGAAATAAAAGTCGAACGATTGCAGACTTCTACCAAGAGCGATTCGTGGGTCTCATGGGTAAGGCTGACGAGGCTGCTGAAGCACCTCCGCTTAAGCCCGACGTTCTTGAGCCATCACCCAAGGCTGCGGAAGCACCACCGAAAGCGACTGAGGCGCCCGTTAAACCTGACGTAAATACGGAACCACTTCCTGCGGGAGTACAACGCGCGCTTAAGGGTGACGCGGTATCTCGGGCTGTCGAGGCCGAACTTCGGCTACAAACACCAGTTCCGGCGGGTCCTATAGCGAGCGCACCAAAGAAGAAACCCCTACCAGACCTACAAACAACCGAGTACGGTAGGGCATCAGACAATGTAAACCTCGGACCTCAGGCAGTTTTTGGTTCGTCGAGCGGGGGCCTGTCTGAGCGGGTTCTCTACGACTACCTTCATCAAGCGGAGAGTGGTGTTGAGGTCGCTGAGTTCCTGTTGAAGCACGCAGAGTTGGACTCGACGCGTGCAATTATGCGCCGAATTCTACCGACACTGCGTAAAAACCCTCTGAGGTTCGCTGTGGTTGATGATCTCAACGACACAGACGGCATCTTGTTAGAGGCGTCGGGTGGTATCGGGCGATTTAATGGTGCGGACAACACTATCCTGGTACGCGGCGCGAACTGGTCAAAGACGGGTTTGTCAGAAGAAGTAATCACGCATGAGCTTATTCATGCTGCCACAGCTAAATTTATCGTATCCAGCCCGGATAACGCGTCGGTAAAGGCTTTGTCGTCGCTCAACGATGAGGTCATGGAGACTCTCGAACGTAGGCTGGTGGGGCTCGACGGGGCTGAGCGTCAACGTATTGAGAATGTTGTCTCGTATATAAAGGATAGTCCGGTAGAGTTTATTACGTACGCTCTCACTAATCCTCGGTTCCAGACTCTGCTGGAGAGCATCGAAGTTGCACCTAAGAAAACCGCGTGGAACAAGTTCACTCGGCTTCTGGCCCAAATGTTCAAGTTCCGGGGTAAGGGTGAGACCAACGCTCTTGCGCGGGCGCTTGTTGTCAGTGACGCGGTTATCCGAGACGCGAAGAAGAGTGTCGATCTCGCGGTAGACGCGAAGCCTGTAGTTAAGTCTTCGCCCGCATCACCGGATATTATTGAGGTGTCCTCACCGACGCTGGAGAAAGCGGCCCAGGGTGGCGGAATTTCTCTTCGTTCGGGTACGGCGTTTAACTCACCTGTTCTACGTGTAGATTCCGTCGAGATTCCTGAGGCTCTGAGGGGTCGCGGTCTTGGTGTAGATCTCTACATTCGTGCGCTAAAGCAAGCACAGACACAGGGTGTCGGGTTTATTAGTGACATCACCCCGAATGCTGACGCTATGAGGGTCTATAGGTCGCTCGATAACCTCGGTATTAAGTTTACTCGTAAGCCGGTAGAAGACGCCTCGGGTAACTTAGTCGACGCATTCTTTATTGATTCTAAGGACTTAGCTAAGGTTGACTTAGAGGCTGCAGCCCTGCAGAATAGTCAGCGTGCCGTCGGTGAGCAGGTTCCTTTGTTTGCTCGCATGGGTGATGAGTTTGCGTCAGATCCTCTGGTTGTTGAGTTCCTGGAGAATGGGCAAGCGATTATTCGTGCCGTCGGTACATCAGCTACGGTTGATGACTTCGTGCTTGCGTTGGGTAAGATTTCTCGTCGCGACCTGGATGCCAAGGGCATGGCGGCCGTAGTTACCTGGTTGGGTGCACGCGGCATTAACGTCGGTCATCGAGGGGCGGTGTTTACTGGCGACGCAGACCAAATTGAGTTGGCGGAGCGTGAGTTTGCTTCGGCGTTCTCGGACTACGTAAAGTCTGGGCGGGCAGACAAGGCCGAACTCGAAGGTCCTTTTAAGTCCGTGAGAGAGCGGATTTCCGATATCTACGCTAGCTTGCGTGGCGCTGAGGCCGAGGGTGCCGCGTTAGATATTGACGCCGGCTTGCAGAAGTCTTTGGATAAGATGCTTCGTGTACCGGCTAAACGTGTCGGAATGCCGAATGTTCTCGGTATCGTAAAGGACGCACTTATTAGTCCGAACCTGAAGGGTACTCAGGTTGATGTCTTAAACGAGATCGTCCGAGAGAGTTATCGCTTAGGTACCCCGATATCAAAGGTGGACCTGGAGTCTAAGTTTCAGGCTGCCCTTAAAGCGCACAACGCCGGTAACAAAGAGGCTGCGGTAATTCGGCTGCCTGGTCCCGTGTCTATTCGTGGTTGGACGACGTCAGACGCGGTGGCTAAGTCCGAGTTTACGCTCGAAGAACTGACGGATATTCAGCTTGGGTTGGAGACGGCGAAGCGACTGGAGTTACAAGACGCAGCGAAACTACCTCTTGGTGGGGCTCAAACCGCGATAACCGAGAAGTCCCCGTCACAGTTAGTCGACCAGTTGGTTGTAAGTAGTCCCGTAAAAGCGGCGGCACGGTTTGTCTATCTCGGTGGTGACGCGTACGACGACATGCGAGGACTCCCACCTAACGTACGGGACGCGGTTATGGCTGGTGCTCGTCGAGTACAGCAGTCTATTGGTGAGGCTATCGCACTCGTAAAAGAAGGCGACATCACCAACTTGACAAAGCTCTTGACGGGCGAGGAAGGCGTAACGTTTACCCAGAGTGGTCGCTCCGCTGTTAGCGCGGGCCATGATTCAGTAGCTTCGGTTACTAATATGTTGAACCAATACTTCACTCAGTTCGACGAGGTAAAAACAACTTTAGTTCAACGCTTCGCGATTAAGGTTCGAACCACAGGGTCCGGTGCAAAGGCTATCGAGGGTTTCTCGGATGAAGAGAGGGGGCTATTAACCGAGTCTATCCATGAGATGATTAAGGGTTCCCGATTCGTCGAAGAGGTGTTTCAGGCTGCGGGGTATACGGGATCGAGGCTTGAACCGAAATTTATGTTCGAGCCGGCCCAAGGTTTAGGTGCCGGTGGCCTACTCGAAAGTTTAATGTATTACAGCAACGTGGTTGCGCGAAAGGACCCAGCTACAGTCATAAACAAAGGCGACGAGCCTAAGATGCTCCTATTAAGCGCTACCCAAGAGGCTGCGGGAAAAGAACGCACATCTCAGAATACATTTAATGGTCTGTATCGCGACATCAATGACAAATTCAAAGATGATCCTATGGTCGCGAATCGAGTTGCGATCTTGATCGCGGGTCACGGTATGGCTGATGCGGCTCGCTTGAATTGGGTCGAACTGGGCATCGCGGCTGATGAGAAGTTGGCTACGGCCATGAGCAATTATATTGTAGGTGAGTCGCTTAATCCTGCCGACGTTGTCAGGGTCAAGCGTGCGTTTGCCTCCTTTGGTTATGACCCTGGCATGGTTGACGGGTACGATCTTGCCGGCGTCAATGTCTTTGTTCCTCGTGCCGCACGAGCGAGATTGAACATGGCGCTCTCTCAGGCGCAGGATCCATCTCTTCTGAAGGTGAATGAAATGGGCACGATGGAGGCCCTGAATTCCATGGCTTCCCTCCCCGAGAGAGTGATGACTGAGGGAGGCGCTAATAGCAAGACGGCTCTCAGTTTCTCTTTGTTCTACCGGTACTTGAAGACCCGTATGGTTCGCGGTCACTTTGTTCTTAAGTCACGCTACTTCTGGATGAACACATTCGACCACTTCAACCAGGTGGCTCAGGTTGCCGGATTCCGTACAGCGCTTGTGTCGACTATGAGAATGTCGACGCAGAATGTTTTGTCTAACCCTCTTGGTCAAGCGTTTGTATTTGCGGCTCGGCAGACTGACAGAGGTGAGTCAACTGAGGCTGTGCGTAAGTGGCTTCAGAGCGGTGGCGATAAAACGGCTCAGTGGGCAGGTAAGTTAACCCGTGCGTCGAAGTGGAACGTCAACGTCAACGGAATCTTGGATGGTACCGACGAGATCATCATGATCGCCGGCAAGCCATACAAGAACACGCAAATACGTCAGATCGCTCTTGAGGCGGGTATCTTTGCCTCATTCGATACAAGTCAACTTGGTACGAAGATTCAGAATGTCGGTAACCTTTTCTTGACGGAGCAGTCTAAGAAGGGGCGGCTCAGTCAGATGGGCTCAGATATTCTAGAAGACTTGAAGGGTGCGTCAGAGGACATTGCCGAGGCATGGGCTGAGCGTGAGCGCTTGGGCTGTATGGTTACGTTGATGGAAGCGGGTATTGACCCTCGAACAGCAGCTAAGATTAGTATCGATGCGCTGTACGACTACGCGGGTAGCATGTCGAAGGCTGACAGAAACTTCCTACTCAACATCTTCTTCCCTTTCTGGGCTTTCCAGAAGAACGCAAACCGGCAGATATTCGACGCGATGTTTAGTCCTGAAGGTGCGTACCGCCTGGGCGTTATGCGTAGGGCATACGATAAGGGTAGCGAGTACTTGAGCTACCTTACGTACGAGGCCAACGTCGACGAGAACGGCGTTAGAACTAGCGCGCTGCCCCCCGAACTGCGGCAGACGTACTTCGCGTTTAAGAATGCGCTCCAAGAGCTATACGACGGTAACGAGAACATCCCTCCAGCAATGAACGAGCAGATACGCATGTTCGTTGCCGACTCGAGCATCGGGTACGCTGGTGGCCAGATACTTGCGGCCGACCCACAGATTCAAGAGAAGCTCATGGATATCGCGACGTCGTTGAAGGGCGAGGGAGGAGATAACCTGTCGTTAGATCGCCGTGCGCTGGCGTCGTACTTCACACCTCGACCAGACAAGGCGGGGATGCCCACGTTTACTCGGACCAGACAAGGCGTCCGGATACCGTACTTCCCAGAAGACTATCCGGAAGAGACGCAAAACTTTGAGGCGCCGGAAGATTTCCAGCGGAACACGAAGATATGGAACGACCTTTACCGGCAGACAAACCCGAGCGCACCCTACATGGCATTCTTTATGCCAGAGCCGACGTATGCGGCGGCATTCAACCACTTCTCTTATCTGATGTCGACGAAGATTCTGACGCTTCAGAAGCTGGAAGACATGGGCGATTCGTGGTTTACTGATGAAGACGATGGGTCGGATGCAGTTACTCCGCTGACACCACTGAATGCACTACTCAATTACGAGAGAGCACCGGTTAAGTCTGACATCGAGGCAAGCTTGGGTGTTGGTGGGGCCACAATTCCTAAGAGAATTGCTCCGTCCTTGGTGCATTTCTTTGAGTACCAGATGATTGACTTACTTGAGTTGGACAAGAAAGACGACGTCTTTGACCTGCAGATAAAGCAGGAGGTTGCCGTCGAGGCGGGGGAAACACCGACACCTCTACCGAGAAAGCTTCGCGGGACTGAGGTGCAGACGGGTAAGCGGTACTACATGATGCCTGGTGTCGCGCAGTTATTGTTTGCTAACAGTCCTCTCGGAGAGCTTAACGACATCCTCCTTCGTGCTCAGCAGTTTCCGGCTGAGCGTGCGGCAGGTACTCGCGGCGAAGTCACACGGTGGGCACGGATAATTACTGGCCTGGACCAGAGAGAAATTGACCCTTCTCGGACTGGGTCATCTGAGAAATATCGTGCGGAAGAAACGACAAGCCGAACAACGCTTGGCAAGTTGCGAGCGCGCGAGAAAATTAAATGAGTAATTCCTTTCCCACGGACACAATGCTCAACCAGTTTTTAGTGTTACAATGGTGCCAGCGCTGTACCAGGAGTCTCTACAATGATTAAAGAATTTACTAGTTTCGGCTATTCGGTGTGCTCGGTGAAGAGTTCGGGCGGGTCATCCGGTTCACCAACATCTATCACAACTTCGTAC
>Ga0098054_1000616_pt1 | contig 20697 bp, 36 predicted proteins | sample 16_taG_FD_75048 | JGI IMG/M metagenome (GOLD analysis project Ga0098054, IMG submission 75048) | Marine viral communities from the Subarctic Pacific Ocean - 16_ETSP_OMZ_AT15313 metaG | ecosystem: Environmental > Aquatic > Marine > Oceanic | place: Pacific Ocean | collected 2015-01-18
TAATTGAGGAATCATACTAATGGTAGATATAAAAATAGTTGCAAGTGGATCATGTGCAGAATGTGGTCACTCTCAAAAAGATCATGAGGGTAATACAATCTGTGATGCAGAAGGTTGCGATTGCACAAACATTGGAAGTTATTAGATAGGGTTATATAACACACTCACTAATACAAAGTATGTTAAAATTAGAGGACATAGCTAACTCTGTATATTTTGAATTTAGAAGAGCCCAATTAGATGCATTGAAAACAGAAAGATTGGGAAGTATTCACGTATCAGATCTAATTAAACCTTGTATGCGTAACGTTATTTATAGTAAGGTTGAACCAAAATCTGGTTCTACAACAGAAGATGTAAAATCATTATATTTTGGTCAATGTGTCCATTCAAATTCACAATTAGCAACTGAGGAAAATCATGAAAAATTCTTAGCATATGATTATGTACGAGATGAACCACTAACACGAGAAGAAGCTTTGAAAATACCTGATGAAGATCCTAGACAATTAGACATAATATACGGAAGTATTGATGATTTATTGAAAATAGGAGGAAAGTGGGTTATCACAGATAAAAAAACCACTGGCTCCATAGATTACTTTAGTAGAGCCACTTCAAAAGCAAGTGATTCTCATAGAGATCAAATAAATAGATATAGAGTTCTACTTAAGAAATGTTATGATATTGACGCAGAGTTTGGTGCTGTTATTTACATTTCAAATACAATTGATAAAGAGAAAAGAGACAAACCAGCAATAATACCATTCAAATTAAGACCTATTGAGGAGACATTGAAGGATATGATAGAAAAATCAGATGTGATTAAAAAATCACTGACCGAAGAATATCTACCAGAAAGAACCAAAAATTATCTATGTGATGGTTTCTGTCCTTATGCAACAAAATGCTTTGAAGATAATAGGGAAAAATGGACAGAGTGAAAATTAAACACATATCACCAGAATGTAGAACACATGACCATGTAGAATGCCCAAAAGTTAGATTAAGTCTAAAATGTGAGTGTTTATGTCACAAAATTGTCGGTGAATGAAAAACTTTAATAGTGAAGAATATAACTGTTATATAATGGATAAGAAGGACGATATTTTCAAAATTAAACCATTAGCTGGAAAGAATATAGTTGTAGAAGATAAAAGGAAAACTGTATCACCTTTCAACTCTGCAAAACATTTCAAAGAAGCAAATATACCTGCTTTATGTAATCAATGTATTTACAGATCTGTTGAAGATGGTGGAAATGGAAAATGCCCAAAATATGAAGCAGATGCAGTTTGTGCGATAAGGGAAGATTTCTTAAAATTCATAAATGAGCTAGATACAAGGAACCCAGAAGATTTAAAGGCTATGATAGATATGATAGCAAAAATATCATTCGAGAATGTATTAATGGCTCTCACACAAGCCAAAATGGATGGAAATATACCAGATAGAAATACAAAATCTGAAATAAAAACATTATTAGATATAGTGAAATCAATCAACGATCTTAACAGTAAAATAGTAGTTACTGAAAAACAAGAATATACGAAAGAGGGAGATATTGCTAACATTTTCAGGCAAATAAAAGCCCAAAAAAGCGGTGGTGGTTAAATGTTTCCAGCAATAGCTGACTTGAATGTATTCTGGTCTATAATATCAATGTGTTTCTTCATAGGTGGATTAACAATTGGTTGGGTTTCAAAAGATTGGAAGAAATCAATGAAAAGAAGAGGTGACGGAAGATGGGATTAGGAGACGTTATTAAAGGTATTTGGAGTGACCCAGATTGGGAATTACCTGACGAAAATACATTAACCAAAGAAATAGAAGAATTAGATAAGAAAATAAAAACAATGCCTAAAAAATCTAATGAAAAGACAAGATTAGTGTACACAATGGCTAACAAAATGCAAATTTTACGTCTAGTTCTCCATAAGAAAAAACTACAAAAATATAGACCTGACGCTCAAGGGAAATGGGTTTGGGTACCAGAAGAAGAATATGAAGGTAGGAAGTACAAGTAATGCCAAGACCTACAAAGGAACAGATGGCGGAGAGACAACAATTCATACAAGTTGTTGCAGATTGTGCAGATAATCCAAGTAAATTTAGTGAGGTTTTCTTAGATCATAAACTTTTTGATTATAATAAAAAATATGTGGATTGTCAAGATAGATTCATAGTGTATCGTAGTGGAAGACAGGTTGGTAAAACTATGTCAACAGCTGTAAAATGCATACATTTTGCGTTTTTTGCACCACTAATGTTAGATACTGTGAAAGATGAATGTACAATTGTAATAGCAGCACCAACACAAAATCAGGCAACAATCATGTTTGATAGAATTAGAAGTTTAATCATAAACAATGAATTACTTAAAGGAATGATTGTACGTAACACCCAATCAGAGATGTGGGTTAATTTCCTAGATGGTAGAGGCGTGTCAAAAATAATTACAAGAGCAACAGGTGAGACAGGTGTGTCATTGAGAGGTTATTCGCCACATTGTATTATTGCTGACGAATGTTCTTTCATTAAATCAAGTATTCTAAAAGCATTCTTACCTTCTGGTATGGCAACTCATGCTAGAGTGTGGTTAACATCAACACCATTCAGTAAATCTGGTTATTTCTTTGAAGCTTGTATGAACTCTAAACCAAAAAACCCTGATGGTATGTGGAGAGAGTTTCACGTAAAATCCACAGATTCACCATTAATCCAACAAGATCCTACATTCATCGAAGAAATTAAAAAATTAACTAGAGATGAGTATGTTCAAGAAGTTGAAGGTGAGTTCCTAGATATAGGTAACGCATTGATACCAAATTCATTAATTCAAGAGGCTATAACTGACTTTAAACCAAAAGGTCAAGTGAGATATTATATGGGTGTTGATATCGCAAGAACAGGTAGAGATGAGACAGTATTCACTGTTATAGGTGTGGATGAAAATGATACAGTTTTCGTTGAAGATGTTGAAGCCGAAGCCCAATCAAATGTTGTAGATGTTTGTGGTAGGGTGGGTGAATTTGTAAGAAACTATAGATTAGAAAGAGTTTTTGTGGATGAAACAGGTCTTGGTGGTGGCTTGATAGATTTGGCTAGAGAACAAGATTTACCATGTCAGGGTGTAATTTTTTCACTACAACAGAAAGCAGAGATGTATAAAAATCTCAGATTATTATTTGAAAACCACAATATAAAACTAAAGGATATAAATAAACTAGTTTATCAACTATCGTATTTGAGAAGAGAGTACACGGAGACTGGAATAATGAAAATTCGTTCTGATGAACATGATGATTACCCAGATAGCCTTGTTTTAGCCTGTAAAGCCGTAAATGCTGGTGGTGGTTGGCACGTTATGGATATGACAGATGGTCTCAAAAAGGCATTATTCGGTTAACTTTATATATTAAATATAGGAATAATAGTCATGGGTAAAAAACTCGATGAAGAGATTCAACATTTAAAAGAAACTACTACTCCTATACAGACTCCTAGATTACGAGGTATAAAATATAGTGATGAAAATAGCGTTGAAAACTCAAAATTGAGAAGAGGCGCAACTTTTAAAAAAGAACAAGACAAATTAGAGAGAATTAGAATGAGAAATGCCGATTTATTTGATGATCCAAAGTCAGAAAGTGAGGAAGAACCATTACATGAATTAACAGATGGAGAACTTAAAGAAGTAGAGAAATTAAAAGCGTGGGAAGTGTGGCTAGAGAAGGCAATGGGTAAAGACTCAGATCATATACGAGCCCCAATGTTTAGAGAAGAGGGAAAAGCCCCACATGAAATGTCAACAAAGCCTACTGGAACTACTGTTAGAGGTCGTTTTGGTAACAAACTTACAGAAACACCTAAAAAAGAATCAGTGAGAGGTGCAAAAACTACACAGACAGGTAGGAGTGTCAGTCAACATTTAAAGCCTGAATCAGTAAAACATCTACCAAAAGACATAGAATTACAATATTTAAAAGACCCTGAACATGAACATGAAGGTGCTGGAAGTACACGAAAAATACCTAAAACACAGAAAGAATTAGATGAGGACTTTTTCCAACAAGAAGCAGATGAATATAAAAAAGGTAGGAAGAAATCATGGGAATCATGGTTAGAAAAGGCTAAAGAGGTTAAATTAACAAAAGAAGGTAAAAAAATACTAGAAGAAGCCAAAAGATATGCTTCATTAAATATGTATAAATCTTGGTTAGAAAAAAGAAAAATACCTAAAAAAGATAGACCAGAATCACCAAACAAAGAAAATAATTACCAAACTCAGTTAGATAAACCTATACAATGGAGGGCTTTAAAGGAGAAATCATGGGAATCATGGTTAGAGAAAAGAGATAAACCTAAAATTAAACCTGCTAACTGGGAACCTAATAATGAAGATGAGAAACCTGAAAATTGGACACAAATGAAACCAGAAGATTTTTCAGATGTTGCAACTGCTGAAGCTGGTAATGATGCACATAAAATACCTAAAAGACCAGTACAATATACACCAGATGGAGGTAAAACAACAAAATACAGAACTAGTAAACGTGGAACTGTTAATACAAAACAAGAAAAACAACCATATACTGCTGATGCTGTAAAACTTGGAAGAGAGAATGATATTAATTACAATCATAGAGGAGATGAATTAGGTCGAATAGAACATTATCAAAGAAAATTAAGACATGGAGAACCAATTAAAGCACCATCATTAGGTGTTAGAGGAGGAGGTAAAGGAAAAACAAGACAAGTGAAAGGACATGAAGGTAGGCATAGAGCTGAGGCTGCTGCGAGAGAAGGCTTAAAAACTATACCTGTGGGCATTGGAAGTAGTGCGTTACGAGCAGGAGGTGAAAAGAAATTAACACCAAGGCAAGTGAAAAATTTACGTGGAGAAAGATCAGCACTTGGAACATCTGAAAGGGCTATAAGAGAGAATGTAAAAGAGGGTATAGAAGCATTAAAATCATGGGAAATATGGCTTGAAAAGAAGAAGGATCAAGGACAAGGTGATGCTAGATATGGAAATCCACATGAAACAGGTATGGAAGACCCTAGAATACTACAAACATCAAGAGATGATTTTTCATTAGAAGATACTAAAGAAGAAGGCAATAAACCTTATATAGAAAGAAAACCTGAAAGTGATAAGGATGAACAATCTTAATAAGATAACACATACGAAAGTTGGAGACAACATTCATTATTATATAAACGGTGATGAGGGTCGTGGTATTGTTGTTAAGATGAATAACGCATATGTTTCAGTTTTGAAAGAAAGTGGTGGCATTGATGAAATCCATATAAATGACACATTCTTCGTAAAAGATATTGTAACCAATAAGACTTGGAATGATATGACTATGGAAGAAAAAACTATAGAATTAGAAAAAGCACATGCATTTAGTCCAAGATTCTTATCAAAGACTTGGGAAGAATTACCAAAGGAACTTAAAGATGTTCTACAAAAAACAAACATTGAGGATTCAACTCATGGTCAAATAGGTGGTAATAGAGCAGGCGTATCAACAGATACAGATGTAGAAACACCAGAAGACTATAAAGGTGAATCAACAGAAGATAAGAAAGAAGAGTTTAAACACGAAAAAGAAAAACCAACTGTAGATAAAAACAACGGAATGGAAGAATCACATAAAGAAGATGAGGATGGTATGCATGAAGATTGGAGAAAAACAGGTGGAAATGATGATAAACAAAAAAATTATATTAACAAAGATTATGTAGCACCAACAAATAGAAGAGTTTCAGCAAGAGCTAGCACAACTGGTTGGCAAAAAATGATTGATGCAAATGCACCAAAAAAGAAACAACCAAAAGCCGTTGCAGATGAAAATACAAAATACTTTGATGATAAAGGTAATCCAACTACTAAAGAACAACATGAAGCATATGCAACAAAAGGAGAATTCAAAGCAGATGATTTATGGAAATCATGGTTAGCACAAAAAGAAGGTGACGGTGCTGGTAACAGTGGTGTTACATCTTTAGATACAACTGGTACTTACAATGCAAGATATTCTGATAGTAAAGGACGTTATAGAGACCAAGAAAAAGATAAGGACGAAAACGATAAAGAAGAGAAGAAGGAATGACCGTAGGGCAACCAGATATTAACCTAAATACTTGGGGAATAACTTATGAAGTAATTGAAAAAGATTTAGAATCACTAGCTGCAGGTGCAAGACCATCTCCTAAAAAAACTAAACCAAAGAAAGAAAAGAAAGTTTTACCTAAAAAAGAAAGAGCAAGAAAAATAGAAAAAGACCCTGAGGAAGAAGCAGGTGATAAAGAACGTAGAGAGCATAAAGAGGCTGTTAGACAGGTTAAGGAAGGAGACCCTGCAAAACGTAAAGAAATTCATGATAAATATCGTATGGAAGACTTAAAAGAAAGAACTGATGAAAAGAGAAGAGGTAAAGAAACTAAAGATACTAAGTATTACTCTTATGATGAAAATGCACCAGATTATACATCAGAACATGGAGCTGCATTCATGGCAACACAAGGAGGTCACGCTGTTACTCAAGAAGCAATTGAAAGAAAGAGAGAGAAAGAACAAAAATTAAGAAGAGATTCAAAATATGCAGGTAGAAAAACAAACCCAGATAAAACTCAAGAATATAAAGAAGAAAAACAGTATAAACAAAGAGATGAACCAGTACTTGACCCAAAGAATCCAAAAGCAGCACAGGGTGTTAGAGAGACACAACATCTTGGTAATAGAAAAGTAAAGATTCCAAGACATGCTGACGCTGGAGATAAAGCTGGTCATATCGGTTCACCAGATGTAGTTCCATCAAAGACAATTTCAGCAGATGAGGTGAAGAGAAGAGCACAGGCAAGCTTTCCAAATCCACAGGCAAAAGATCGACCAAAAGATAGAGTTGATACCCCAGCAAAAGATACAAGAGAATATGTTAATCAAGCAGTACAAAAAACATTAAATGGTCTAAGTTCACTTAGAATAGGTTTAGCAAAAGCTGAGGAAGAAGAAGCCTATAAAAAATTCCAAGCTCATATGAAAGACCCAAGTTTGGGAGCAAGACATGTATCAGCATTTGGTAGAGGAAAAGATCCTCAATCTGCTAAAGATAGATCAGAGAGTGCACCAACAAAGGTAACACCATCAGGTAGAAAATCTGGTCTAAATAAACCAGCATATGTACCTGAAAGATATAATAAAAAACCACAAGGTGAGGGTGCAACAGGTGATATTCAAGCAGCAAGTCAAGCAAAAGATATTTCAGCAGAAGTTAGAGCTAACGTTAAACGAATTAAAGAAGAAAGATCAGGGAGAAAAGTTTCTGACCAAGGAACTAGAGCAAGAAGATCTTACAGTCAAGGAAAAGATGAAGTCCCAGATAAAGTAGTAAAACCAAAACTACATGGTCAAGAAGGAAGACAATATCTTCAAGCTGAAGGAGCCAAAGAAGAATGGGAAAAATCACAAGGTCGTGGTCAAAAATATGCAAAACCACCACCAAGAGAATCAAAGAGTGGTCACAGTGAAGAATATCAAACTAAACGTACAATGTATTTAGCTGGAATGAGTCGTCAGAAAAGAACTGCTTTTAATAAACTATCAGCAGAAGAACAGAGAAAAAGAGTAATGATGACTAGAGGTCAAAAGAAAAAATCACTTTTAGAAATAAAAGCTGACTTGGATAGATTAAACCTTTAAATAATACCTTTATAAACTATTAATATGCGAAAAGACGACACACATTACTGTATTGAGTGTAATGCTGTACTACCTTGGAGGTATAAAGGTAGGCAAAGAATTTACTGCTCAACGATGTGTCGTAAGCTTTATTGTTCAAAAAATAAAGAAAAAGAATAATTATTTCTTTGTTGGATATGTTGAGTTTGGTGTATCGTTTTTATGGTTAGCCTCAGAATAAGCGTCTAATAGTTTGTGGAAAAGAACAGCATCACTTTCATAAAGATCGCCTGTTTTTGTTTTCTTAACAAATCGTGCAAACTTTCTAAATAGTTCCTTATCTTCCCATCTTACACAGATAGTCGTATGAGAATTTCCGATCTTTCGTCTTGCCATACATATCATGCCTATATTTAATATATAAGGTTTTCTCTAATAACATCCTATGACTTTGAGACCATGCTGAAATAGGCAATAATCATCTATCCAAGGTGGTTGAGGTTTCTGATAACCATCAGTGCCATATAAGTAACCCAACATGAATTTATCTGCCAATGTTACCTCGAAAACTTCATTACTAAATGGTTTTAAACTAGGTGTCATTGTAGAACGATAGTGACCATTTTGGGATTGGCTTTCATAATGCCCAAGACCTAGACCATGACCAAATTCATGTAACACTATATTATATACAGTTTGTAATGGTAGTTGTTGTCTTTCAAGATTAATTTGAAATTTAGTTAAACCTGTGACAGGGTCTTTCTCCGCATCATCAAAATTTAACACTATATTAGTATGTTCTATTGCGTGTAGATAAACAACTATGAATGTGAATTTATGAGAACTCTTTGCAAAATCAATACCTGTCAAACCCAAAGCTTTACTTTCTTTATCTTCATTAAATGCTTCATATGTTAAGAATATATTACAGTGTCTATAATCGTCAGGTGTTTTATTCCAATGTTCATGATATGGAACTGTGCTGTGAATATACATACTCCAGTCACCATTAGGTAGAAATTCTTGCATTTCAACTTGCCAATCTAATACTGCCCTCCATGATTCAAATTCAACATCCTTCCAATATTCCCAATCAATGTTTGTTGGGTTTGGTTCAAATAAACAAACTTGGGGTCTAACATCATGTCTTACACCAAGATACTCATACCTATCACTACCTTCATCTGGGTATTGACCATAGGCTGTAACTAAACCAAAGAAACACACCAACGACATTATAGTTACCATTATTATTATTTTTTCAACCTTATGCATAACACTTATAAATTCGAGTCTCTTATAAGTTTTGATGGGAACAAAAATCAAGGCAAAATTCATTGGAGGATGTAAATCTTGTGGTGAAGAATGGAATGTAGGCGATGATATCTATTATCAAAAAGACCCTAAAGCCATATGCGCTAGTAAAGAATGTTTTGAAGATCAAGGTGGTAAATTTACTCCATTTAAATCACAGAGTACATTATCCTCATATAAACAACCAATCATCACAAAATTACCTGATGTTGAAGTCAGTGATGAAGTTAAAAAAATCACAGAATATTGGGATCAGTTTTTCCTTGTGGCACATCATAAGACAAAAGCAGTTTACCCTGATGAAGATGTGAACGGTGATAGGTTCGGACAAATAAGATCAAAGATGATGGATCAACTAATGGCTCTAATTAGAATGGTAAAAGAATAAGGTTATATAATAGACAGTTCTATACTAAACAATGAAAATGTCAGAAGTTCTAGACATAGATGGCTCTTTCGAGAGATCTACACCTTTAAAAGCTGGTGATCATATTTCGATCCAAACTTGTAAAGAAAAATATGTAGATGAAGTACAAGCCAAATGTATAGAGATTCAAACAACCGAAGGGTTAAGACACAGTTTTGGTAAAACAATAATTGGACAATTAAATTCTGATTATTACCAAAATGCAATTAAAGCTGGTCAAGAGAAGGACGCAAGCGATGGTGTTGAATTCTGGGTTGTAGAAAAAGAAGCCGAAGGCACAGGTAGAATGATGCTTGCATTACAGCCTTGGGCACCTAAAGCACAAGGTTAAAATACTTCTCTCTCCTTTTTATTTTATGGCTGAAAAAATTTGTAATAAATGTGGTGTTAAAGGTCTATGGTGGAATAAAAAACATTTTGAAAAGACAGGTAAATGGCAATTAATAGACCATAAAGATAAGAAGGGTGAATGGTGTGTTAGGAACAGCGCACCTAAATTAATAGTTGATTCATTTAAAGAAAAACCTAGACTTTGTGAATACTGCATAGAATCAAACTTTGGTTTATGTAGAACTGAAAAAGATTATAAATCACATGTAAGGGCATACCACCCAAAAAAAGAAATACTAACAAATTTAGATTACATGTTTCAACATGGCAGGTTACAAGGTGTCAATCTTGAAAATTGGAAATCAGATTCTCATTATAAAAAATACAAATCCTTAATTCAATAGTTTTATATAGAAGTATATCTAACATCTACCATGGTAAAACTTGGTGGTAGAAGTAAATCTTCAAAATCAATTATCGGTGGTGGAGATGTTCATGATGGAGCAAGTACAGCAGTTTGTAGTCAAGCACCATATAGAGCAGAACAAGACGATTATATTAAACCAAATGCAGTTCAGAAGACGTTATTCGGTGCATGGGAATCGGTTAAAGATAATTTAAAAAATAAGAAACCTGACCTATGGGTTGTTAATGGTGAACCAATTGATGGTGCAAATAGAAAACAAATAGGAGCACAATCATGGACAACTAGTCTTGAAGATCAAATGAATGATTTTATAAAATTATCAAAATACATACCACATAAAGATATTCTATTCACACGAGGATCATTATATCATGTTGGTTTAGACGCTACAAACTTTGAAGAAGTCTTAGCAGATAGAATGGGAGCATTGAGGTATAAGATGTATGGTGGAGGCGGAGCAACAGATTACTTTGCAAATATTGAAGCAAATAATAAAGTTTTTAATTTTTCACATCATATAGGATTTAGTAAAGGTTTACAAACAAGAGCAGCAGCATTATCAAGAGAGATGGCAAACATGCATTATGAATATGATAAACTTGGTAAAGTAGATGTTATTGTTAGAAGTCATGTTCATTATTTCTGTCATGTAGAGTTTGTACACTCACATGGAATTATATTACCTGCATGGAAATACCCTGATGGACATCTTTTCCGTGGTGGAGTAGCAGGTACAACACCTGATATTGGTATGGTAGAAATGATAGTTGAACCAAATGGTGAAATCATAGTTAATAAAATTGTAGCCGAGGTTGATTTGAAAGCTAAGGTGAAACATATATGAAGACAAAATACACCATAACTTTAGAGGATAACCCTGATTATTTAGTACATAAAACATTCAAACAGAGAATTTTAGAAGCTATCCCAAAGGGTAGAACTACAACGGCATCTCTAGTATCTGACTCATTAGGGTTGGGAAAAAGAAAGGCTTTAGCATACCTCTCATTTTTTGAAGATCAGGGACTATTTAAGTCAGAGATGAAAACCATAAAACATAAATCTGGTGCTTATTCGAGGACTAGAGTTTTCAAAAGATTATAAAAGGATTTATAATCAGAAATAATTAAATACTAACTACTTGTAGGTCTCTCTATGTTCATTAATATTTGTTGGAAAAAAGATGATGAAGTCAAAAAAACACTAGTTCATATATCAAAACTACATCCTATGGTCAAAGAAATTGAATCTCATGGCGTAAAAACTTGGTTACAAACCGAATAATACCCTCCCCTTTTTTATTAATTAACTTAAGTAACTTAATGTTATGAACCATCTTAATAAAATGTTAACTAACATGGTTCCTTTACTTTACTAACTTAACTTAACTAACTTTTTTTAGTTTGTTAGTCTTTTTTTTGTTAATTAACTCTTAATCTTAAATCGGTGGGTTTTTATACACGTTCTGTATATCACTATCATATGCAATTCAATAAAACAACAACAATCTCAATTGGTAGAAATACTAAACCTATTTTTGAATCACTTGAGAAAATAAGACCTGCTCATATGTCTTATAGTTTAATGTTAGCATTAGCAGTAGAAGAGTATGTTCAAAACCACGATGGACAAAATTCTAAAATTACAGAGTTTGATTCATTAGCAATATCTACAAAGTTTCCATTAGTTATGGCTTCTGTAGATAAATGGAACATATGTGTTGAAAGCCTCTCTAATGATGAGATACTTAAACTTCAAGATAGAGTTGCACAAATAACAAATCTGGTTAGAAAAGAGGTATCGAAAAGAGTATGACTTCTACAGATTCCCATAAAATAGGCACAATATGTGATGGATTATACTCAAAGGGGTATGTAGATGTAATTGATGGCTTGAGACCAGATTCAACCTTTTCTTTCAATCCTAGTGTTGATGAATTTATTGAGATTTATTTAGAAGACCCAACTAAATTCTTAGAATTGTTGAGAGTGTCAATTTATAATATACTTGCAGAGAAGAGAGGAAATGTAGATTTAATCAAAAGTGCTTTCAGTGATTTGAAAATAAAATTAACATGTGATGATATAACACCAATGCATAAGATAACATCAAAACATGAGAATGCTACAATTACATTTGATTGCCAAATTATAGCTACTGATGCACCAAAAACCTTTACAAAATCAGCAGTTTTCATGTGTCCAAGTTGTAGTAGAGATTACCCTGTAAAATGTAATCTTGATAGGAAGATAGTTGTTCCTTATTGTGCAAATACAGCATGTAAACATATTAAAACAGAGGTAGAACCAACATCTATTGTGACTGATGATATTCAAACACTATTACTTCAACAATTTATGGAAGATGCTGAGAAGAGTTCACCTGTATTATTGACTGGAAAACTAACTGGAAAGAATGTCAGAACCTCATTTGTTGGTCAAAGAAAAAGATTGACAGGTCTTTTCAGAAGTACTGTGGACTTGAAGAATAACGAGAATGATATATTCATTGATATTTTATCTGTTGATGATTTAGAAGATCAGAAAGTATCATTACCTTCTGATGAAGAAATATTAGAATATAAAGAAAAAGTAAAGAATGGTGATTTTGTTAAAACATTGATACAATCATTTGCACCTAAGATATATGGATATGGTGATATAAAATTAGCAATAATGTTGGAGCTTGCAGGTGGTGTTAGAACAAATAAACGTGGAGATATAAATACATTATTAGTAGGTGATCCTAGTATGGCAAAATCAGAGTTATTAAAATTCGCAAAGAATATTACAACAAAATCAATCTACACAAGTGGTAAAGGTACAAGTTCAGCTGGATTAACTATTGGTATGGTTAAAATGTCTGATGGTAGAATGATTGCCCAAGCAGGTGTTTTACCTATCTGTGATAATGGTTTTGCGTTCATAGATGAGTTTGATAAAATGACAACAGAAGATAGAAGTTCAATGCATGAAGCTATGGAGCAACAAACTGTAAGTATAGCAAAAGCTGGAATAGTTATGTCGTTACCTACTAGAACCAGTATTCTTGCTGCAGCTAATCCAAAGTATGGTGCCTATGATATTGAGATAACATTACGTGATAATATTAACATACCAGCACCGTTATTATCAAGATTTGATATGATTTGGTTAATAAGAGATAAAGTTCAACAAACAGAGGATATGGCAAAAGCAACACATATTTTAAACTCATTTACAGAAGATACTAATGAAATTCAATACAGTGAACAACAATTGAAATCATATTTTAATTATATACGAGAGTTACAACCAGTTTTGGTGGAAGAAGCAAAGGCAAAATTATTGAGTATTTATGAGGGCATGAGAACTGCAAGTGCCAAATCACAAATGCCAGTTGGTACAAGACAGTTAGAAGCATTGGTTAGATTATCAATGGCTCATGCTAAATTACATCTTAAGGAAAAAATAGATGTTAGTGATGTTGAAGCTGTTGAAACACTTATTAAAAAAATGTATGAAGGATTTGGTCTCTCATTAGACACAAACATTCAACAACAAATATACTTTGATGATAAGAATACAAAACAACATGATGCAATAACTATATGGGACTCATGTAAAGATGATAAAGGTAATGTGAAATTAAAAAACTTCTCTGAGGAATTACAAAAAGCAGGTATGGATGAAGAAGAAACCAAACGTTTAATAGATAGATGGGAGAAGAATAATGTAATAAAGTTGAACAAGGATGGAACTTATGAAAGAATCTAAAGATATTGAAGATGAACCTATATTAACTGGGAAAGTTAATGAGGAGGAATCTATTGAGGTTGAAACAAACCCTGAATTAGATTTATCTGTCTCACAATTAGACGGTGTAGGTGCTGTCACACAGAAGAAATTAGATACATTTGGTGTTTCTAATTTAATTGATATTTGTGTACGAGGTTCAAAAGAGATTTCAGAAATAACAGGTGTAGCCAAAACAACTACTGATTCATGGGTATTCAAAGCACAAAAGCTTTTAGAAGAAAATGATCTTATAAGAAAGTCTGACATGGATGTAAGTGAGCTTTTAGATTATCATGAGAACCTACCAGTGTTAGGAACAAAATGTGAAGATGTTGATAATCTTATGGGTGGAGGTGTACGGTCAGAAGCTACATATGAGATATATGGAGAGTTCGGTTCAGGCAAAACACAGTTTTGTAATACTTTAACTTGTGAAGCGATTAAAGATGGTGGTAATGTTGTATGGATTGACTGTGAAGATACATTCAAACCAAGACGTATTATTGAAATGTTGATTGCAAGAGAAGAGATTACACCAGAAGAAGCTAAAGAGAAATTAAATAATATAACTTATCTTTATTGTCCAAATACAGAACAGTTACTTGGTACTGTTAATGGGTTATCTTCAACATTATTAGAAAAGAAACCAAAACTAGTTATACTTGATGGGGCAATAGGTCAATTCAGAGAAGAGTATCTTGGTAGAGGAACATTAGCTGAGAGACAAATGCAGATAGCACGATTAATGACTCATATTAAGAATATATCATTTTATTTTAGATGCCCTGTTATATTTACAAATCAGGTTCAATCAGACCCTGCTATGATGTTTGGTGATCCAATTAAACCAATTGGTGGTAACGTTGTTGCTCACGCTTCAACATATAGAATATATTTCAAAAAATCAGGTAAGAAAAGACTTGCAAGGATGGTAGATAGCCCTGAACACGCACAAGCTGATGCAGAGTATGTACTGACTGATAAAGGTCTTGTTGACACTGAATGAGTAAAAAAGATATCGTAGATAAATTAAAACGTGAGGTTGCAGCTATGCCACAGTTTGATCTGAAATGTGCAGTATGTCAGAAAAAATTTGGTAAATATTTTGTGTTCCATCATAAAAAATACATAACAGGTGATAAGATTTATTCTGATTTTAAACATACATACGCATATAATGAATATGTTTTACCTATCATAAAAAAAGACCCAAATAGATTTGCCCTACTTTGTAAAAAACATCATAAAGTTGTTGAGATGTTGAAAATGTTTAGAGCTGACAATTACGAAAGGCTTATTAAAGTGACAAATGAAAGTAGAGTTGATGGGGGATTCAAATCTAAGGCAACCAATAGACGAAAGGTTCGTAGGAGAAGGTGAACGTGCTTGTTTAACTATTCTCAAATCAATGTTTGGTAAAGTATGTGAATATAAAATACAATACCCTCTCAGTAAGTTAATGTCAGATGATTTTAAAGATACCTTATCAGAAAGACAAAGGAAAGAGACATTAGATATAGTTATTTTTAGACCTGAACAGAAAACAATAGTTGTAAGAGTTCAAGATAAACACCATAAAGGATTAAGAATATCATCTATAGATCTAATACAAAAACAGATGCTAGAATGGAATAATTGTGTTGTAGTTGATTTATGGTGGGAAGAATGTCCTAATTTATGGGAGGATGAAGTTAATGAGAAATCAATAGAAGAAGTATCTACATATTTAAGGAAGGCTGATTTAATATGACTCAATTATTTGTGTATGGAACTCTTAAAAATAAGCAAACAAGGATTGCTGTTTTAGGGAGAGATATACCAGTAGAGGAGGACTCTCTATCTGACTACAATGTAATACCACATAGTGTATTTTTAATATATCCTACAATTGAAAAATCAGTAGGAAAAGGTGTGGATGGTTGTGTTTTTGAAGTCGAAGAAAATGAGATGAAGAAGTTAGATGGATATGAATCAGGTCTTTATAAAAAAATAGAAGTTATGTTAGATAGTGGAACCGTCGCATTAACATACATAGAGAATAAAGATTTAAGTGATTGATTCTTCTGCCCACTGCATGCAGAATATTAACCGTTCTTCCATATCCTCATCCATATTATCCGACTCCTCTGCAACATCTAAACAATAATGAATTGTTTCATGGTTTATAGTTTTATATATATCTTCAATTGCTTCATGATTCGGTAAGAATATTAAACATCTACCTGATTCACCATAATATATACCTCGATTTTCATCATCATATCCATTAATTCTAAGGTCTATTTTTAAGCCCATGAGGTTATACCGAAAAGATTAATAATAAAGTTTTTTATTTCCTTTATATGTCGAACGTTTTAACGAGGTTCCTAGACTGGTATAATAGGCACCTAACTGAGTCATTAGCCATAAGTGCTGTTATTTTATACCTTCAAATACCACATACTATAAGTGCTGCCGAGTGCTTTTTTGATGGTAATTTAGGATTATTCGGAATACACCCAGTCGTGGACTTCTTTCTGTATGGAATAGATTTATTAGAAGCAATTCCGTTAATAGGTATAACATTGACACTGATAGCAGTAGCGAGGAAAAAAATTGGCGTGTAAAGAAAAATGCGACAAGTGTGGTTGGGAGATGAAAGAAATGACAGCATGTCATTTAATTTGTCCAAATTGCGGTTCACATATGGATTGTTCTGATAAAGGGAGTACATGGTAATGCAATCAAAAAAAGATTCATTACTTGAAACATTAGTAAGTGTTGGTTCAGGTGCTTCTATAGCATTTCTTATGAATTTATTTGTTCTTCCTATTTTTATTGATGATATAGCAAACCAAGTCTTATCAACAGCTTTACTCATAAGTGTATTCTACACAACAGTTTCTATAATAAGATCATTTATTTTTAGAAGGATATTCACAAAGTTTACAGAAAAGTATAAAAGACAAAGACATGGTAGAATTATATGGAAATAAATTTCGAGACAAAGAACCTTGATGTTTCCTTATATCAAAGAATGATACTTCATTATATATATGAACATTATCATTATAAAGACTATGCAAGATATCAATTACAAGATAATTGGAAAATAAATATAGTTAGTACGAAGGATTTCGATAGGTCTTTTTATTCAGGTGTTCCTAACGATCAATTGGATTATTCAATACCACATGGTGTCACAGGTCGTGGTCATGTTATTTGTTATGTTACTGATAATAATAATCCTTTAATCATGCTACAAAATATGTCAGTTATCTGTCATGAGTTAGCACATATGATACTTATGGTCTATTACCCAGATAAACTAACCACACAGAAATATGATGATTTTTATGGTAAAGCAGGCGACCAAAGAAAGTTCTTCTCATCTGAGGTACATGATAGAGTTGTAGATGGTAAAGTAAAGCAATTTAAATGTCCGAAAGGTTGGAGAAGATTCATAAATTTTGTCGGAGTTGACATTTCTGACTTGACAAATTCTCGAAAAAAAATTAAATTAAACGACTAATCTTTTAACAAGATAAACTCTTGGTTTGTTTCTAACTAACCCATTACAACATCCACATCTCTGTCTATGTAATTTATTCTGTTCTTTTTGAATGTTATGTTTTGGGATATATTTTGCACATTTCTGACAATAGAAATTTTCTTCCATTCTCTTTGAAATGAATCCACTACAAACACCATTACACATATTTTTTATATGTGGTACTCACATTTAACCCTATTGATTTAATTATCTTCTAAAAGATCATTAATAACATAACCACCTAACATGGCTTCTTCAATTAAATCGTCTAGAATACCAACAACGTTTTCTTCTGTTAATCTTCTACATCTTGTTTCACGTATAGCTTCAACATCTTTTTTTAAACCCTCAGCTTCATCAACGATTTGAATTTTATTTTGTTTTTTCCACTTTCGTAAGATAATTCTTATTGTTGAAAGTGTACAATAATGCTGAATGAATTTTTCTCTTTCACTGAGTGTCATTTTTTCCTAGATCCCACAGCCCATTCAACATGCATTTGTTCATGAGCTTTTAGATATAGATTTAGCCCCTGATCATCTTTGAGATTTATCTCATCATATGAATCTCTATGCATTGGTATGAAATGTTCATTCTGTAGTTCTACTATACGTTTAATGATTTTGTCTCTAATACTTTTCCTATTCATTTAGTTGCACTTAATACTAAGTGCTTAAATTGTCTTATAACCTTTTCGTTTGCGTCTTTGATATTAGAGACCCAAAGAACATTCTTCTTTCCTAATATCTCTTGCATTGCACTACAAGTCAATCTATTACCCACTGCAATACAAATGATTTCAGATGCAACCTTCTTTGTGTTGTTAGCTGACTTCTTACATATGTCCATATATTTATCTCTCTTTACTCGGACATTGTTTTCCATATAGTTAGGAACCCCATCAGTTATGAATATCAAGAGTTTCTTCCTACCTTTCATATCTTTCAATTGCCTTCTTGAATATTCTAGACCTATATGTGTTGGTGTAGCAAAGTATTTCTTATGAACATTGAGATACTTGACATCATTCTCATTGTTAATATCTGTTACACCTACTATTCCACTACCATTACTACCCCAAATATTACCTTTAACTTCTACATTAGGTATTGATTTAGTTGCTCGGAAAAGCGTAGCAAGCAGATTACGTGCTAAAAACATCCTACTCCCTGCCATAGATGTAGAGCCATCAACTGATACTACTATTGAAGCACCTGTATGATTCTTTGTGTTTGTTAAACACTTATTCAAACTCGTTCCTTCGATGAATCTATCCACATATTCTTCTACATCTACACCATCTCCATCAATATCTATGTATGTCTTTGCCTTCGCCTTTACTTTTCTAAACACTTTGTTTAGTTTGTTAGCAAGTCTATTATCAGGGGTTGGGGGACGTGACTCTCTTTCTATCATCTTAACACTAGGTGGTTTAACATTAGGTGTGTCACCACTATCTCCTAGTAGTTTACCTCTAATATCATGAAACTCTTTCTCACCTTTCTTCTTACCTTCCTTTAATGTGTTTTCTATTGCTTTGTTAACAGATTCTTGTTTGTCTTTTATGTACTCCTCGAACTCTTTATTTCTTGCACTGTTAGGTACATTTGCTTCTTTTGCAAGTTCTTGAGACTTCTTGATAGTTTTCTTTAACTCTTGTGGCATTGACATATCACCTTTATCTTTGCTTTTCTCTGGAGCAACTCTCTCTCGTATTGGTTCATTACGTTCAGCTGGTGGTCTTTTAGATCTTTCAGTGTGAAACTCATTAATCTTATCTCTAAGTGAAAGTAAAACACGAATTGCACCAAAACTATCCATACCCTCTACCTTTTCAAGAGCTTCCTTGTATTCTTTGAAATATTTAGCGTCCTTTACGGCTTCCTCATTCTTGAATCGTATGGCTAAAAGGACATTGAGTGGATTATTAATATCCATATCATCCTTTTGAATTGTAGTACCTAGTGCTTTTCTAGTTCTTGTGAACCTTTTCCTATATGCCAAATAGTATCTCATTAGATGAGACTCGATTCTTTGGTCTTCAAGCACATTGAACACGTGGAATGCTAATCTTGGATTAAACCACAGTCCTTTATTTTCACTACCATGTATCAAGTGTTGTGCAAGAGTGAAGGGTGTTTTGTATAGCAAGTGTGCTAATTCGTGTAGTAGTGCTGTGTATTTAGCAATGTGTTTAACAGGTGGCGATGCTATCCACACATTATAAACATCTTCCCAAAGTGATACACCTGTTGCATCAACTGGTGTAATAGTACTGTTGTTAGGGTTCAGTTTACCTAAATACGCACATTTATTATCATTGCCACTCAAAATAAGATTTATCTTACCATTAATTGCTTGTTCAATTATACGTGAAGTTTTCACAAACAATTCTTTCTCAGTTAATATATCTTTATTTCTAGGCATTGTCTTTTCTCCATTTTCTAAATTCTTTCAGTGTCATATCAATACGAATCCTTCCTTTGTATTTCTTATCTGCTTGGTGATTTCTATAATTGAAACATCTAGGCGAACAAGTGATTTTCCTACCATGCTTTCTACTGAATACAACATGGCAAACAACACATGGAATATCTTTAGGTTTCGGAACTTTCCAATAATGTGACTTTCTTCTATATTCATATCTACAAGCTAAATCACAAAAGTGAGTTTGTTTTGCATGATATGATATAGGACATTTACTTCCACAATTCTTACATAGTGGCACATCACGATAAATTATTCGTTTTTTCATATCTTAACCTCCTATATCTTCCATTTCCACCATGATCACATACTGAGCAAAGTTGGTTTTCACGCCAATGTCTATATCTATTTGCATGTTTTGTGGTCTTTTGGCATTTTTTACATCTCATTTCGATTCCTCATATTCCTCATTTATGTTATCAATTACTGCACTAGGGTTGATTTCACTATTCACATCATACCATGCAAAATCGGTTTTCTCTCCACAATCTCTGCAACTGAATACCCTACAAGCCATCAGTTCTCCTTTACCATTATCTCTTGTATATTCATCATTATATGCTTCACCATTAGTCGATCCACATTTAGGACACCTATCACTTTTTTCTGTTAGTTTACATTCAGTCATTTCAATTCCTCCAATTTCTTCTCTATATCTTCAAGTTCGGAATCAAATCTCTTATTATCTTCTTCCTTACCTTCTCTATCAAAGAA
>Ga0098054_1000624_pt1 | contig 20563 bp, 12 predicted proteins | sample 16_taG_FD_75048 | JGI IMG/M metagenome (GOLD analysis project Ga0098054, IMG submission 75048) | Marine viral communities from the Subarctic Pacific Ocean - 16_ETSP_OMZ_AT15313 metaG | ecosystem: Environmental > Aquatic > Marine > Oceanic | place: Pacific Ocean | collected 2015-01-18
ACTAAGGCTGTTACTAAAAAATCTAATGAATTAAAAGAATGTCAAGAAGCAATCGTATATTTATTAGAAGAATTAGAGTCTATAAAAACAAAATTGGATAAATTGTCTGGCAGAATGGGATTATAATGGCTGACGTAATTGGAATGTCTGATGTATCATCACCTGACACAGGCAAAGGTAGTCAATTAAAAACAGGTGGAGGCAGGAGGAAACATAATATGGCTAAGCCAAGTAAAAAAAGCGCATCTAATAGATTGATTGAATGTATGAAGAAAGCAAAGACAGATGGGCAAAGAAGACAGTGCAAAGTGATGTATTCAATAAGGAGCAACACCACAAAGCAACATGGTTATAAATCATCTAAAGGTGGAGCTCCATTCTATAAAGGAGATAAATAATGCCAAGTGAAGAAACATGCGCAAAAGAGTGGAAGAAATTAGGATATTCAAGTGCATCTGCTTGTAGGAACTACAAAAAGCCTGCTAAAACTCAAAAAGCTGGGACTTCCCCTAAAGAAGAATTATCAAGAACTAGAAAAGGATTAGCTAGCTCTCATGGGGGAGTTACAGGCCCAATCAAAGGAATGGGGAAAAAATTAAAAAAAGGACTTAGGCGAACCCCACCTAAGCCTTACTAATGTCTAAGAGAGTTGATTTATTTGGGCATGACAAAGGTTTAGGAGATACAGTTAGTCGAGCAATTAAAACTGTCACTCGTGGCAAAATAAAGGAGTGTGGAGGATGCCAAAAGCGTCGAGATATATTGAACAGAATGATTCCTTACAGGAATCCATCGACCAAAAGCTACGAGTAAGAAACGGTGGGAGAATTGAAGGTACTGAAGGTGGATTGCGTATAGACGTATTTGACCACGATGAAAACTCTGAGTATGATTTTACAGAAAGTGATTGTAGTGTATGCGAACTTCCAGAGCATGCTCAAAATAATATCATAAGTGACATAGAGTACGAAGAAAATGCCTAAGAGGACCTATAAGATTCAAGGTTTTCATGGTGGAATGAATACTAATGCTGATTCAAGAGATGTAAGCGATATAGAATCACCAAGTCTTCAAGATGTAAAAATAAGCAATATCGGAACAATAAAAACATTAGGTTCTATTGCAGAAACATCTACTTCAAATACTTTACAAATCCTTCCAAACAGAGGATTGATTTCTATGGATGCTGATAGGAAGGTATCCGATAATGCATTGTCCGATGAAACTTTAATTATAGTATATGATGATGGTGGAAATAGTTTTGATGTAAAAGATAGCAGTGCTTGGGCAGCTGCAGAAATATCTTTAGATACATCTCATCCAGTTTTTTATTCATCTGATGGGATATTAAGAGTTGGTGACGGAGCTTTATCGCAAAACGGCCAATGGTATGGATATATATCTGGTGCAAAATTTGATGGACTAAATGCTGATTCAAATGATATAAATGATTGGATTTCTACAAATCAAGAAATAGCAACTCCAACAAGCGGAAGATGTTTAATATCAGACCCAGAAGATGGAAGCGATGGAAATACAGTTAATTCCACTAATTCTGAGTATGATGGAGACATAGCAGACAATAGTGGAGATAGAGAACCAATAGTCCATTCATCTGTTAATTTAAGAGTTGGATTTCAACATACCGATGTTTTTCAAAATACTAAAACTGATTGGGATAGAAACAGTTCAAGTCCTGCGAATGGAGTAATAAGTGAACCAGCGGAAACTGTAATTTATCCAGCTTTGGGAAATAATGTATTATTAATGACCGGAGCTTCAACATCTTTATATCATGATATGATATTAAATGATAGTGATTCTGGGACGTCTTTAGAATTTCAAATATCTGAACAAGATTCTCTTGCTCTTGGTGTCAATATGAGCACAGTTGAATATGGGAAATTAGATTATATTTGGGTTCTCATTAGTTCTAGCTCTATAGGTCTCTCCTCTTCAGTTATATCTTGGAGATTTTATAAAGATGATTTAATTGAATGGTCTTTAAATATGCTTATTTGCACTAGAGATAATGTATGGAATATGGGCGATGACGCAGATTGGGATAAAACTTATGATTATATTCAAATAAGAGCCGACCAAGTAAGCGGAAGTGGTAATGACCTAAATGATGCTCCAGATATATATTATCACATGCCTGTTATATTAAAAAATCCAAGTTTAGAAGGCTTTCAACCGGGGGTATATAACTTTCATTATACTTATTTATATGATGATGAAAGGCAAGAATCCTTACCTAAAAAATTTGGTGACCTATCTGAAGGCACTTGGGAGGATAATAAAGTAAATATAACTGGAGGTCCTGTACTTTTTAATTTTGATACATATATAAATCCTTTTAATGGAGATAACAGTGCATATTCTTTTAATAAAAGAATAACTGGTTCTAGATTATATTACAAAGTTGAAGAAAATGATAATTACTTTTTAATAGGTGAATTAGATTTTGTTAATAATGGATTTAAATGGATTCCAGAATCAGATACATTAGATTATTCAATGGCTAACAGCAATCATGCTGCTGGGTTATTGGCAAAATGTGCTTTAATTAAAGGCATTTCTCCAAATTCTGCAAATATAATAGACACATTTAAGAGTATAAATGGATTCAGTACAGAAGTAGACAGCTTAGAAGCCAAGTATAAAACAGCAGTTGTTCATGGAAGGAGAACTTATATAGGAAATATAAAGCAAGATGGTGAAAATCATTCTGATAGGATGCTTAAAAGCAGAATAAATAAATTTGACACATTTCCTTCTAAAATGGGATTAGTCGATGTAGCAATAAGGGATGGTGAAAGCATAGTCAAACTAGAAGCGTTTGCAGATAGAATTTTACAATTTAAACAAAAAAGTTTATATGTTATAAATGTATCAGAAAATGTTGATTTCTTAGAAGATGTATATAGAAATAAAGGATGTGCATTTGATTACCATGTTACTAAAACAGATTATGGTATTGCTTGGTTTAATGCTTTTGGTGTTTATTTATTTGATGGAAAGTCTGTAAAGAATCTTTTAGAAAAAGATGGTATGAGAATTATAAGTGAATCTGATTGGGAAACATTTATAAAAGATGGAACAGACGATACTGATATGTCATCTGCTCATATAGGATATATAGCAAAAAGAAGACAATTATTAATTAAGAATGAAAATGCAGATGTTTTCATATATGATTTAGTATTAAGAGCTTGGACTAAAGGAATTGGTAAAATTACAGTTTCTACAAATATGACAAATTTTGCTTTAGATTCAGACCAAGATTTATTTTATGTAACAGATACAGATTCTAAAATAAGAACTTGGAATCCAGATTCTTCAACATGTAGTAATTTTTTATATATATCAAAAGATATTGATTTTGGAGAACCTTCAGTTAGAAAAAAGATTTATAAAGTTTATGTTTCTTATTGTTCAGATAACAATGGACTTCCTACTTTTACTTATGGTGTGAATGGAGACACAAGCCCAACTACTGCAGTTTCTAGTGGAAGTTTTTCAGAATCTCAATCTAAATGGGCTCAAGCAGAATTTAAATTTGGAACAGATGTAAATAAATGCTATTCTTTTCAATTTAAGTTATCTGGGTCAACTGGATTAGGTTTTGAAATAAACGATATTACTATTGTATATAGATTAAAGACAGTGAAATAATGGCACTAACTAGAGAAGAAAGAAAACTTTTACATCAAAAATCAAAACAACCTACTTTTGGTTCTGGAAAACCTGACTCTATGGAAGGGTTTGAAGGGGATGTTTCTTATAGAAAGGTAGAAGGTTCTGGAACAGTTCAATATTTAAAACAAGATGGAGATTGGAAAGCAATATCGTCTTCAGGTGAAATGCCAGCAGTAAGAACAGTTGGAAGCTCTTCTGTTGGTTCTAGTGGTACTTCAGACCATAGTATTTTAAGTAATTTATCTTCTGATGACCATATTCAATATTTATTGATTAATGGTTCAAGAGCGATGACAGGTGATTTAAGTTTGTCAGGTGGAGATGGGGCTTTAACATTTACAGCTGATAATAGTTCTATAAAAATACCAGACGATAAAGCATCTAGCCTTGTTATAGAAGAAGCTGATAATGCTTATATAACTATCACTACAACTAATAGTAGTGAAAAAATAACATTATATGAAGATTTGTATATAAATGATGGAACTGATGATGTATTTCATTTTGACCAAGCTCTAACTCAAATGTATATATATGATGATACTGCTAATTCAGAAACTGGATTGTATGAAAATTATATGAAAATACAAGTTCTTAATGGTGGGCCTACAAAATTAAAAACTGTAGATGCTGATGGTTCAGTTGCACACTTTACTATGGACATTGATGGAGATATTGTATTAGATGCGGCTAGTGGAAATACCTTACTTGAGTTGAATGGAACTACCTATGGCACATTTATTTTAAATAGTAACAATATTGAATTTGATGTAGAACTTGGAAATTTAACATTAGATGTTGCTGGTGATATATACTTAGATGCAGCTGGAGACCATATATACTTTGCAGATGCTGGGGATACCAGAATAAGATTTACGCTAGACCCTTCTCCAGATTTAAAATCATATGGAGATTTTACAGTAGATTCTACTGGTAATATAATTTTATCAGCTGAAGATGCTAGTGTAAGAATATCTGACGATGATATTGTATATATAGATATACACAATACAGACAGTACTCCAGAAATTGATGTTACTGGTAATTTTACAATAGATGGCAGTGGTACGATTGATATTGATTCAGCTTCGACATTAACATTAAATGGAACCTCTGCTGTTAATATACAAGAAAATGGGACTAATGTTATTAATATAGATACTCATCGGTATATATATTTTAATGCTTATGCTCAAACATTGTATCAACAATACGGATTTCATAATAAAATAGATAAATATCATCAAACAAGTGGCAAAGATGATTATGACCAAAATTATTCAATATTATCAGAAAGTATAGTGTCTTCATCTTATAATACAAATTATGGAGGTTAATAATGGGTAAAATGACTCCATTAGAAGTTGTAAAATATATTAAATTTCCAGATAGAAGATTAATATCTGGTTTTTTAACTATAAATATGGTTAGTCATTCAGACAATGATGGTTTAGATGATGCAAATCAAGAATATCAAGACGGATGGGGCGGTGGAGACGGAGAATCAGAAACATCACACCCATTTTTCAGTACCGAGCCTGATAACCCCGGTAGGAATGGATATAAACATTCATTTGGCGATTATGATTGTTTATTGTTTTGGGTTGCTGGTGGAATGACATTACACGCTCCATCTTTTAGCTCGAGAATGTCTCAGGTAGAACTAGAAAGTGGTGGATTTTTAAGTGCAAGTAGTGGACCTGCCACTTGGACAGATGACACTGGAAGCCCAAATGATGCTTATGACAGTAATGAACATTGGTTTTTATCAGCAAATGTTGTTCATCCTTGTCAGCATTTTTTAAAATCTCATTTAATATCTAGAATTAATAATGGATACGGTCATACAAATACCGATTATTATAAGATACCCGGTATATTAACAAATCAATTTGAATATAATACAAATATTGAGGCTGATTGGAATAATAATGTAACTGCAGCTTCAAGTAATGCTATCCCAAGTAATAGAGAAGGTAATAATTATAGATATATTTTAAGTAATGGAGTATTTAGTAATGATACTGATGGCGACTATGTTGGTGGTGTAGCAGGAGCATCTGTAGAAGGAAGTTCTGGTGATTTAAGCAATGTATCTAATAATACTTATTTTCCTATGATTGAAGGTGTGGAAGTTTATGGGAAACATAAATATACAATTCCTTCACATAAAAATGGGCTTTCTGGTAGTAATTATATATATTCTAATACAAATACTTCAGTTGGTAATTACGCACATGAAGCAGGGTATTGGAGTATGGTTATTAAAATTAAAATAAGAGCATACCATCCTACTAATACATCTGGTCAAGCAACAAAAGAATTTTTTAAATCAAGAACCAATGTTATGTTTCAGCCATTTGGGGAAACTGCAAGTTTCGATATAGGCAATTCTCTACACGCATCATAATGCTATTGGATAGAAATAATATGTTTGTTAAATTAAATAGTAAAAGTATATAATCAATATGGCTAAATCTCTGTTTCAAGCCGGTTTGTCTGCTGGTAGGGCATCTGGTAAATATCAAGCAAGTTTATATGACATTAGCGACCGATGGGGAGCGATAGATTATGAAACAAAAAAGGCAGCTATGTCTTTAGATGAATTAAATGAAAAAGTTAAGGTAGCTGCTACTGGATTAGAATTGGCAACTACAGCGTCTGGTATGTATGAAGATAAAAAAACATTAGAAACAGAATATTTGCCAGAACTTGAAAAGAAAAGATTTCAAAAAGAATATACTGGAGACCTTTCTTTTGAAGAATTTAAAGCACAAAAACCATCAGAATATACACAAAAGTTTGAAGCTCATGAGATTGAACGAAACATATGGGATAGATTAAAAGGCGATAAGCCAATGTATCAATTTGGAAGTGGAGATGAGGCTACTCAATTTACAAAATCTAAAGTAACAGCTGCTGGTAAATATGCAAAAGGAATATCTGATTGGGATGAATTGGGATTAGACTCTTCTGATTATTTCGGGTTTCAAGAAAATACGGGCGATATAAGTACATATAAAGCTGATTATGGAGATTCTGATTTTAAAACTGGGGCAACGTGGAGCTTATTAGAAGAAGCTGAAAGAAATCAATTTTCAGAATTATATCCAAATGCCACATCTGAAGATTTATATGATTGGACAAAAAAATTATGGAGCTCGAATGAGTAATTCAATAGCAAAAAATCATTTATCTTCTTTAGCCCAAAAAGGGAGACATGGAGATGATAGAATACTGCAATTCTCCGATGGAAGAGTTGAACATGGTAACGCTTTTGAAGAAAAACTAATGGGTGAAGCACTTGGAGAATCTCTTGTTGATGCTATTGGTTCTAAAACAATTAATCCAGAAACTGGGTTAAGAGAAAATTGGGTATTTGAAACGCTTACTCTTTTATTAGGAGCTGGGTCTTCATATGCTTCTGGAGCTCTTGGAGAGGATGCAGCTAAAGTAAGATTAGATGAAGCTACTGCTGGAAAAGAAGATGTTGAAAAGTCTCAAATGGAATTAACAAAAGCATACGAAGCTCAAAGAAATTTAATTAATCAAAAATATGCTTCTGATATGGAACAAATCACTGAAAGCAAAGGTCAAATAACTGAATCTTTTGTGAAAGCATCTGGTCGGCAAGATTTTTCAAAAGCTTCTGGCGATTTAGAACTTCAAAAAACTCAAGCTCAAGAAACTTTAGAAAGAAAATCAGAAGGCATGCTTGGAGAAGCTGGAAGAACTTTAGGTGATATAGCTTCAAATTATGAACAATCTAGAGCAAAGCTAAGAGCAGAAAAAGAAAGGTTTGAAAGAGAAATAAGTTTATCTCAACAAGCATCTGATAAATGGTACTTAGGTAAAAATATTAGAGGATGGGGGGACCCAGATAAATTCTGGAGTTAATTATGGCAGCTGAAGTATTACAATCAATAAATAGAATATTACAATATAATCAACAACGTGACCAACTTAAAGTTCAAGAAGCTCTTGGATTTATGGAAATGGCTCAAAGCAAAAGATTTAAAGAACTTGAACTCCAATTAAAAAGCGATGAAATGTCAGCTTCTGAAAGATATAGAGAAGCCCAAGTGCAATTAGAAAAAGATAAACTTGGAGTAAGTACTTGGCAAGCAAAACAAACTGAAGAAAGATTGGATGAAGAACAACAAATAAGAAAAGACAGAGAAGTTAGATTAGGGAAGGCTGAAGGAAGAGCATTGGAAGTGGAAAACAGAGCTGCTGAAACGTTTAAGAGAGCAAAATTTGAAGATTCTTTAAAATATTTAAAACAAGAACAACTTGAAAATTCAGCTCAAGTAGCCACTACATTTGTAGATAAATTTGGATTTCAAGAAGCTTCTGTAATGGCCCAACAAGAAGGTGCCTCTGTTGATGAGATAAATACAAATGTAAATATTGCATTGTCTAAATCAGCTCCAAGGCTTTCTAAAAAAGAAAGGCAATTCTTAGCATCTGAAATATCTGGAAGTTTATGGGCAGCTGGCCAATTACAAACTAATCAACCTTTAGTCGATTTGCTTGATGTTTACCATGATTCTCTTGACAAAAAATCAAGAGGTGAAAAATTAGCAACTGGTGAAAAAAGAATATATGAAGCTTTGGCACATTTTACGAATATAAATGATTTAACTTCTTTATCTCAAATTGCAAATAAACATAAAATAGTAAATCTAGCTATAGATAGAGAAGAAGAAGAATACAGATTGCGAGGAGATATGGAACTTCCAGAACAAAAAGGAGACATGGAACCTGCCCTTGGCCCAATAGACCCAGAAGTAAAAAAGAAAAGAATTGAGACGGCTTTACTAAGCATTGGAGACTTGACAAATCTTAAAGAAAAAACAATTCTTAATCTAGATGAGTCTGAATTGAATAGGCAAAAATTAATGACTGCAAACGAGCAGAGATATATGATACAACAAGCAATTCAAAAAGCTGAAAGAGTACCAGAAGACCAAAGAACCGTTGAAGAAAATGAATTACTATTAAATAAAGATGCTTTCTTAGAAGAAGCTGATTCAGCTGTAGACAGTCTTGCGGCTTCTCTTGAATTAATTGAAGATGAATTAAATAACAATTATTTTGATGCTTCATTAAATGCTTATGGAAGTGATTTCTTAACTTTCTAAATAAATGTCTTTAACAAAAACTCAAAAATCCTTATATGATAAAATAGCATCAGGCTCTCAGCTTCAATCTGAAACTGACTTTGATTTTTCACCAGAAAGAAAACCCTTATCTGATGATACATTTTCTACTCCAGACCTTCAATCATTTGCAGAATCTCAGCAACAACAAATAATAGGCGAAAATAAAGTATCTGCTTGGAATGCTTTAGGAGCATTTGCTTATCAAGCTGTAGATACTGGAAGCATCGGACTTGCTGGTGTTTTAGCTGATTTAATAGCTCCCGGTACTGAAGAATATATAAAAGAAGAGGTTCTTGACTTAGAAGCCCCAGAAGCTAGACTTGCTGGAATGGCAGGTTCTGTTCTTGGATACGTTCAAGGAGCTCCTTTAAAATTAGCTAGGGGAGTAGCTGGGAAAACTATATTACCATTTGTTGCTAAAGGATTTGGAAAGTCATCTGAATCTGCTGTACTAAAAGAATTTACAAAAGCTGGTAAAAAAGCTGGAATAGATAAAAAGACAATAAATCTACTTAAGAAAGATATTAGTGGGACTATTGCAAGAAACGCTAATAATGCTGAATTAACAGCTAAGACATTTAGAAAAAGTCTATCTAGAGAAGTAGACCTACAAATAAAAGCTTTACGAGCAACTGGTAAATTAAAAAGTGCCGAAGCTAAAGCTCTTAGGGATATGACAAAGAAAGTTGCAGAAAAAGGTGTACCAGTTCAAGATATGTTGCAATTAGGTAAGCAAATATATGGCAATACAGCTAGGGGAAGGATTCTTGGGCAAGCATTAAACGATGTATTTGTATTTAGTTTTATTGACGCAGCTATGGAAGGAGTTTATCAAGGCAAAGAAATATGGAGAGGTAAACAACAAGAATTTAATTGGGCTAATTTTTCTATTGCAGTTGGAGCAGGTGCTCTTACTGGGGTAGGATTATCCTCTATTGAATACTTAAAGCCTTTAGGCAAGATAGCAGATAGTAGGCGTGATTTTCTTGATGGAATGAAATCTATTTTTAGAAGAAATCCATATAAAAATATGAGTCGTAAAGAATTAGCTGAAAGATTAAGATTTATGGGTGAAATGAGGTCTAGAAATGGAAAATCTACTGAAGTTGTAATTGGTGGGAAAACATATGACTTATTAAGACATCCACATGATGCAAAAATGGGAGCAAAAACCCTTAGAGAAGAGATTCAAAATGATTTTAAAGGTGGATATAAGTCCAAAGTAGTTGGTTATTTAAATAAAGAAAAAAATCAATTTGGTAGAGACCTTATGAAATGGGCTACTAAAGAATCTTGGAATAGCACAGTTAAAGCATTACCTAGAATGTTTTTAGGTGGAGCAGTATTCAATGCGGCTCATTGGGCTCAAATGAATCTTATGGGAGCTCAGTATGGAGTTGATTGGGATAATTATGATTTATTAGGCAATATGATGATTGGAGCATATACCCAAAGAAAAGCTAATCCTGAAAAATGGGATTTAGGAAAAGATATTAATAAAGTAAGGGACGGTTTAAGGACATTGGGATTTGATGTAAAGAACTTTCATTACTCATCAAGTTTTGATTCACCTAATAATAGATTTGGAAATGCTTTAGTAAGAGACAATGCTGAATTAAAAGATTATCTAATTGAAAATAGATTTGCAAGTGATGATGATTCTGGTATAAATAACGATGCTCTTCCAGAAGGTGAAATGTCTGTGCAGGCTGCTATGGCTCAGCGAGAAACATTTCCAATGCTTCCAAAGATACTTAAAATGGTTAATGAAACATTTAATTATTCAAAAGGATTGGATGAAATAGGAGCTACTGAGGCTAGGAGATTAATAGAAAATTTTAAAAAATTAACAGAAATAGAAACGGTTAATGATTTTGAAGAGAAATACAATCAAGAAATAATGGACAATACGGCTTCTTTTGAAGCGCAATTAACATCCATAGTTGGTAATTTTGTAAATAAATCATTTCCAGACCTTGCTACTAAATTAACAACTCGTTCATTGAACAATGAACCAGATACATATATTGTACCTCATATAATAACAATAAGCAAAGAGCTTAAAGAAAAGGCAAGAAATGGAGAATTAGATTATTTAGGTGATTTATCTGGAGCTGAAGCAGTTAAAGAACTACAGAATATGCTTGATAGTTATGAAATGATTCAAAGGGGAAGTGTTGTTCTTGGTGATTCTGCATTTAATCAAGCCGAGAAACAAGCAACGATTAGGAATGAAGAAACATTATCTTATTTGTATAATTCAATAAGGTCATCAGAAAAATCTGTAAATGAATTATTTAAACAAAAAGATAGTATATCAAGAGAATTTAGATATTCTGATTATGGTGATTACCTACCATCTGTAATGGCTAACAAAGCATTATCAACATCTAAAAGTGTTATTAATATATTTTCGGAAGATTATATAAAGAAAGATGAAGTTTCAACATCATTAATAGATGCAGGTCTTTTGACTGAAGATGGAAAACTAATAGAAGGTGTAGAAAAGATTGATTTAGATGGGTTTACCGATGCAGATAAGGCCGACATTAGAAGAAAGTTGCAAAAAGTATTAGCTATACAAACTGCTGTTGGTGGATACGAGGTATCTAAATCAAGTACAAAAACAACTCCAGATGATGTTGTAGCATTAGAAGAATTTTTAAAAGTTGAAGGTTTTGATTTAAATAAGACAGGGGACTGGTTCCATCAAAAAGTTATTCAAGTAATTAATACAGATAAATGGAAGAATACAAATATACAACCATCCGAAGCTGAATTTGTAATGACGCAAACAAATGGTACATATGGAAAAGCTGAATTTAATGTAAAGACTGGTAAAAATAATTTCATATTAAGAAAAATAACAAGTCCAGAGGACCCAACATTTGCAGCTAAATATAATAGATTCATTGAAACAATTGCAGATAAATCAAAAGGTTTAATTCTTGTAGAAGATTCATATATCAATATACATAGTAAAGAAGCTGCTCAATTGGATTTAATAATTAGAAATGCTCAATCAAATAGAAATACAAATGAAGAAAATATAGTCCTTTCAGAATTGTTTGAAGCTATGGAAAACAATGGATTAACAAATGTTAGAAGTAAAATGCATAGTTTTATCCAACAATATGGTCAGCAAGCACAAATACAGATAATGACTTGGTTGCATAATGCTGGTATTATTACAACAAATAAAAATTATGATTTAAAAATTGATGCTGAAAAAGTTGCTTATGATTATTTTGAAAAGGTAGATAATATATTAAGCAGAAGAGGGTATGATGATAATTATGTTGATAGAGAATATGAAAGACAAGCAAATCTTTCAAAGGGTAGATTTGTGGGAGATGCTGAGGATGTTGTAAAAAATCCTTCAATATCCATGCAACAATTATTTAGTAAATATCTTTTCCTAGAGCCTGAAATGCGTTCACCTTTTTCAGATGATTATGTTCCTATATATCAAAGTTATAAAGACCATGGAGCCGAAGCTCAAAAAGAAATATTTGATACTTTAGTTAAGGATGACTTTGACCCAATCACAGAAGACCAATATTTTAGAGCAGATGCTATTAAAATATTAATGAATAGAGCTGCTATTGAAAGAAACAATGAAATAATACCGTTAAAAGATTTAGGAATAAGAAAACGAAAAGAAATTGTTGAAGATATAACTCAGATTTTATTTGCAAGAAGGAATATAGTTACTGGTAAGGAAATGAGAATCCATAGCGACGGTCTTAGGGTGGAAGATAAACCTTATTATATGCAAAAAAATGAGATTACAAATCTTTTTAAGGAAATGGATGTTGAACTTATTATTTTTAATACAGAAGTATTAGCAAGGGGATTTAATCCATTCACTAATAAACATGAAACAAGGTTGTATAATCTTGATGATTCTTCTCAAAACATACCAAAATGGTTGCAAAAAGCAATAAGAGCTCAAGAAGCAAAAGTTAGAAAGCAACTTGGTAGTTACGGATTTGATTCTCTTGGTAATTTAAAAAGCATACAAAGAGTCGAAGACTTAGACGATAGAATTGCTGAAGGTTTTCCAGGCGCATATTCTGTCCCAGATACAGGTTTATTAAAAATGAGAATGTATAATGGAATGGACAGTATTATAGTAAAAGCATCTGATAGAGCTAAAATTGCTGATACATTTATGTCTTTTTATGAAAAGCATGTTACTCCAGAAAATATAACAAATAAAAATCATAAAAAGATTTTAGATGATTTAAATGCTGAATTTACAAAAGCATCTAAGGATGAAACTCCTTCAAGCAATGAGAATTACGAACTAGCTCTTAGGTATCTTGTTCTTGAAAAAATGGTTGGAAGTAATACTAATAAAAAATTATATGATACAATAAATGAATCTGATACTGAGAAAGTAGCTAAAATATTAAAAAGAGCAAAGTTGGTCAACACAAAGAATTTTGTAAGGCCAAGTAAAGAATATTTATACTCTGTCATAACTGCTAGAAGACAAATTGATAAGAAAGATAAAGCATCTGAAGAATTATTAAAAAGAATGAAGAAAGATGCATATACTGTTTCTATATGGAATGATGAAGGAAGTGCTTTACTTAGAAGCGAAATGAAAGATGTTATAAAAAATTATCAAGAAAAATATCCCCAAATAAGAAATTGGTCTTTTAGAAATGTTATGGGGAACGCACATAAAAAAGCAACTGCATTTGATAGTATATCTTTTATATCAAAAGAAATGATGGTGGAGTCTCATGCAATTATGGGACATAATCCAAATTCAAAAAATCCTATTAAACCTGTTATATCTTCTAGTGGAAAAGGTAAAGAACTTTTATTGGGTAAAACATTATTTGTTTATGAACCAAAGTTAGATGAGTTTTTTAGAAACAATGAAATAGATGTTCTTCTTACTAAAAGTGGAGCTAAGGTATTTGAAGAAGTGTCTTCAGATGTTGATAAAATTGATACAAGTATATTAAATAATACAAAATGGAATGATTTGCCAAATGTTTCTTTAAATGCAGCTCAAAAAAGAAATATATCCTTAGAATCAATAGGATTTAAACCTGAAAAAGACGCATCTGTAACAACTGCAAAAGAATCACCTTCTGATGCAAATTTATTTGATAATGCAGAATCGGGTTTAAAACTTGCTGAAATGCAAGGGGACCTAGATTTTGCTTTAGGACAAATGAGAAAAATATTAACAAACCCAATTTCAATGAGACAATTTATGATAGATGAGATTGGTGATGGTGAACTACCTACTGATAATTCATCAATGAGCATATCCACTATTAATAATATGTTATTTTATTTAACGCATCCAGATGCTAATCCAATGAGCTATAGCGATAGAATGGTAAAGAATAAATTGTATTCTGCTTTTATTAACAACATTATGAACAATACAAGGAGTTTTACCAATAGGACTGATGATAATGGACAGAATAAAAGATATGGAGGGCAATCTCCCTTAATACAAAGTTTAAGTGCCTTTAATGATAATGAATCTTCTAGGTTGCTACCTACATTAGTTGATGAAAGAGGTAATTTATTGATGAGAGGTGAAATTGCTTTACCTTATCACGAAAGAAAATCAACATTGGATAAACTTGAAGGTCGAGGAGTCCGTATTGTAGATAACGAAAAAGTATTTACTGTTGATGAATTTATCAATGATTATATATCAAAAATAGATGACGATATTCCACAAGAAGAATTACAAAGATTTAGAGATGTTCTTTCAAAGTCATCACTTGAAGATGTGTTTAATATTTTAAAAGAAGCTGGGGATGAAGTTGATTCTAAATATCAACTTGGTATTATATCAAGAAGAAACCCAAGAACAAGACCTAATGATATTACATTACTTGGATTAGCTGGATTTTTAGATGAGGGATATGGTAATTCTGCTATGGTAAATAGTATGGATATTGTGAATGTCTATGAAGGTGATTACGATGCTGATAAAATAGATTACTTTTTTGCTCACAATGATTATTTCTTTGACCATATAAAAAGGTCTCAATCATTCTTTGTTCAAGCAATAGACCCATCAAATCTACAAATGAAAGGTAATTTCCATTTTGGATTAACAGCTGATAAATCAGCAGAAACAATTGAAAAAATGGTTGGCGATTCAAGGTCTTATATGAAAGCTATTGGGATGGTTCAAAAAACTCCTAGAGAATTAAATTATTTAGACAATCTTTCAAATAAGAATTTCTTATCTACAAATAAATCGGCTATGGAAGATTTTATAAGAGAAGATGGCCAAGGAAATGTTGATGGACCTGGTGTATTATTTAAAAATGCAAAACGTGAATTAATAACTATTGATTATAGAAGTTTAGATTTCTTTATGAGAAGCGCTCTTGAAATGCAATACATCGTTGATGGTGATGGACAACTTAATCCTGAAATTGCTGGTGATATTTTTTCTTGGAAAGATGATTTCTTGTTTCCAGAAATATTAAAATCAATAGCCCCAAATGAATTTACTACTAGAGATGCTAAAGAAGTTGTTGATAACAAAGGAGCTAATAATGATGGTAAAAGAGCTAGAATATTTCAAAAATTAACTTATGACAAAGCATCTAAAAAATATAGAGAATCTGATTTAGACCTTACAAATGCTGAAAAAGCAATTATAAAAGAAATGATTTCTGAGTACAGCGCATTGCTTCAAGTAACTGGGAAAGAACATTATGCTGATACTGGTGAAGGTCAACGTGTAGATTTTGATTCTTTTATTAATCAAGCAAATACATTTATAGGATTCAATAAGAATTTAGAGTCTGGAGTTTGGAAAAATCTTACATCTAAAAGAGCTTTAAGAGGGAAAGATTATGAAGAATTAAAAGACATATTTGGGTTTGATTACAACAAGAAAAAGAAAAGAGTTGAGTTTAAAAATGATTTATTTGAATATATAAGAGGTCAAGGCGAGAATATATCAAAGGGTGAAAGTGGTTCTTATATAGATAGAATGGTTGTGAATATTGCAAAATCAGATTTATTTAAAAACGAAGATAGAGCAATTTTAGATGAAACAATGGATGCAGTAGATGATTGGTATGTTGAAATGATGTCAAATTCAAATGTAAAAGATTCTGATGCATTTGGGGATGACCTTGTTAAACAAGTATTGCAAGTAAATAAAAAGATTGGGACAGTTAAATATCTTGATAAAAAAATAAGGCAGATATGGAACAGCAATGCTGGATATGGTTGGAAAAATGAAAAAATAAAAAGAATAAAGTACGTTATAGAAAAATTAAAAGGTGAAATTCGTGATAATTATGGTCAATATGTTCCATTTAAAAATCAAGACCTAACAAAGATTGAATTTGTGAATCTTGAGAATGACCCAGATTTAAAATATGCTACTGTTTATTTCAACACAATCAATTCATTGTTAAAAACAGAAATTATAGGAGCTTCTAGATATGATGATTTTAAAAGTTCTCTTGATGATAAAGGTAGACTAGATTTAAAAAGATTAAAAAAATTAAGAAGTGGTATATATGGAGACACTTCACTCATAAAAGAGATAGCTGAATATGGAGATAAATCAATTCTTACAAAAAGAGATATTGAAATATTGAATAGTTACAATGCTGATGATTTTTATGAATGGCAAATGAAATACATCAATAGCAAAGTAAATGAACATGGCATGGAATTTTTAATGGCATTTATGGAACCATCAAGAGATAAGAAAAAAGTTGGAGTGTATAAAAATAGGGCCGTATCAATCCCATATGTAGATGTTAATAGATATAAACTAGGTATTAGATTTTTAACTGATTTAGTTCATGGTAGAAGAAAAACGCATGATGATTTAATTGATGTAGGTGTATATGATGAAGCTCAAGTTCAGAAAATAAAAGAGAATGCTCCAATATTGCTTAATATATTAAGAAGTACCGAAGGTCATTATACTAAGTTCTTTAGAGGTGACCATATGATGAGAAGAGAAAGCGAAGTAAATCGTGAAAGATATGGACTTGCAAGCTTTGACCCTTATTTAGAAAGACAAATAAAGAGTTATGAAGAGTTTTCTTGGATGAGAAATAATATGCCATACAATACGACATCAATAGTAAATAACTCTGTTCTTGATTTTTATAAGAATATGTATCAATCTTTAGGAAAAGGTCAGGAATTTGATAAATTTTTAACTGAATTAGACAATATTAGTGTGGAACTATCATCAAATACATTGACAAATCCATATAAATACATGGGAATGAGATTACAATTAGATGCTGATTTTCAAAAGTTTATAAGTAGTGGTATTGATTTTATGCAAAGCGGAGAGCATGGAACTGATAATATAGTAAAGATAACAGAGCATCCAGCATTTAAATTGTCAAGAGGATTCAAATTTATGGAAGCAAAAGCTGGTGAAGAGGGATTAACTCTTGAAAAATCTTCTAAAGTTATTTTAGATAGAATTAGGCAATTGTCTGTTCTTGATGCTAACTTAATTAAATCTAAAGAAAATTTAATGGTAAGAGAAACTAGTCAAGAATTATTTAATGAAATGAAACAAGGTTTGGATTGCTAAATGGCTAAAGCTGTCGATTGTAATAGATTAAAAAAGGGAAAATCCCTTTTAAGCGCTGTCGAATATTGGGCTAACGATAAAGAAACCCTTAAACATATTAAAGACCCTTACGAAGCTGCTATGAGATTGTTTGAGAGGGACTTTTATGTTCCAATGGAATTTGCTATATATGATGATAACAATTCTGGATTCTTAACTAATGGTAGAATACAAATGTTCACAAAAGAGTTGTATAAATTAAATGATAGAATACAATCTGGAGATATTTCATTAAAAAGTTTTTGGTCTGGTTCTGCCTTAGGGAAGAAAGACCCAGCGGTTGGATATACAATAGGTGCTTTGCAAAAGGTATCTAATTCTGATAGAAAAAGAACATTAGAAACAGAAAGGAAAGTAAACGACATTATTGAATCATTAAAAATTGCAGGTGGAATTGACGGTGTATGGTCAAAGGCAAAGTTTGAACAAGCAAAAAAACAATATAGAAAACTTGATTTAGATTTAATAAAAGCATTAGACAAGGCAGATAATGTAGCAATATCAGCTGCTAGAAAAGCAATATCTGAGTTTACTACAAAATCACCTTTAAAAATATTTGATGATTTTATAAGTATTATTGAAAATAAAATGCCAATAGCCATTAAAGAAAAGTATGACAGAGAAGTTAGTCTATCAAAAGATGAATCATTAATTCCAAAGCAAAGAAAACTACACGCAAATAATGTAAAGAAATATGACGAAGGTAAATTAATCATATTAAAAGATTCTGATTACCAAAGATTCTTTCAAAAAGAAGGTCTTGATAGAAATACAATAGATGCTGTTATAAAATATAATTCATTAATGTATGAAATGTATGGTACTTTAAAATCTGGTATCGAAAAAAGAATTAATACTGTTATAGCTCAAGTGCAAAGAAATAAAGGAGCTAAAAGCAAGACTGAAGGCGAACTTATAAAATTAAGAAAAAAACTTATATCTGATATTATGCCTTCATATAAAGAAGATGGTTATTTCCCTCATTACATAAGAGATTTAAATGCTTCTTATATGGATGGATTGATGCCTCATTTTGCAAAATTTGATGAAGCTTCTGATGACTTTAAAAATAAAAAAAAGAAAGATATTGATGGTGTTATAGCTGATATAAACAAATGGATTACAGATCATGCAAAATCCAGAAATAGAAAAGAAAAATTAGCATATTCACGAAACTTTATTGATGTTGTAAAAGGATATGTTGATGATGTAAATAGATTTAATACAACAGCATTTATGGATGAAGTATTAGTAAATGCTCGTAATAAAGTTCACGATATTTATAGAAATGGCGAAGATTCCAATTATGCAAAAAATGTTTCTGATTTAATAATCGACCTACATGAAGCTGCTAATGGTAATAGTAAACTTGGTGAGAATGGGCAAGCAATAATGAGGTCATTGTTAGCATTTGAGTTTACTTCAAAAATTGGTATCAATCCTCGTTCAGCTGTTAGAAATGCTACTCAAAGGTTGTTGGATTTTGTCCAATTTGGAAGACGCATATCTAAAGTTGCTAATCGGGAACTTGAACAAAAAGGATTATTTGGGGATGATGTGGAGTCTCAAATTGAAAATATATTAAAAGAAGCTGGATTGTTATTTGAAGATACTACACCAGAACTTTTAGAAAGTACAGTTAAAACATCTCCATCATTGTATAAACTTAGAACTATTGATGAAAATGGTAAAATAACATATAATAAAGAATCTTCTTTATCAAAATTTTCTGGGAGGACATCTAAGATAGCAGGTTACGCATCTGTACTTCATAGAAAGGTAGAAAACAGCAACAGAAAGCATACTTTTAAGATTGCCTTTGGGCAAATGCACAACCTTTTAAGAACAAGTACAGCCTATCAAGCAAAGATGGCCGAGAAGTATGAAAAATTGTCTGATACTGAACGTGAGTCTAAAATAAAAGTTGGTATGGAGAAAATTGCTTCTAACTATGCAAAGAACATGGTCATAGCAAATCATTTTGATTATGGTGATTATGCAAAAGCAAAGTTTATGAGGGGAGGTCCAAAGAATATTGGAAGGTTCATGTTTCAATTTCAACATTATGGAATGGAATTTCTTGAAAAGAATATTAGTATAGCTAAAGAAGCTGGTGGGGATTGGTCTTCATTTAGAAAAGATAAAGACTTCAGTTTTAAAGACGCTGAAGGTATGCACAAAGCAACGAGAATGGCTATTGCATACTTTATGGCTCCAGTTGCATTAGCAGCTATATTGGGAACAAATTTTGATAACCTTGTTCAACATGACACTTGGGATAGATTAAAGCAATGGGCCACTTTGTTTACTGGTGATGAAGAAGAAGTTAAAAAAGCATTTTATGGCAAAGGAGCTCTTATATCAACATTTGGAGGACCACTATTAAGTGATGCTATTGATATTGGAATCGGACTTGACCTAATAAATGCTGATTTTGAAGGATTGACCGATATGTTGATTGGGGTAGATGCATACACAAACGATACTAATTTATCTGACACTGGTAGAAAAATAAAGATACTTAATACTTTTTCCCAAAGAGCAACTGATAGACATATTCCTATGTTAATGAAAGGTCATATTGGTATGGCAGCTCAACAAGAATTGGGAATTTATCCAAGAAAAGAAGATGATAATATATGGAAGAAAGTTGTACCAGAAGTTTTTGAATCAAAAAAGAAAAAAGCAATCAAGGGTAAAAGAAACCTTCCTTTTGCAGTTTACCAAAGTTTGAAAAGAATGGAATCTGAATTACAATCTAAAGGCAGGTAGTAGAATAAACCACTACCCACCTTTATTGCATAAGGAGGCTATGCTGTAAATCTGTCTTCTTTCTCCATAATAAGCAACGTTTCTAATTGATGAGTTGTTTCTTTTAATTTATTTAAAAGTTCTACAATAAAATCTATATCGTATTTTTTAGCTGCTAATTTGATTGACCCATTGACATTATTTAATGTATTAAGGTAAATTTTAATATTATCCTTATTTTCCATTTTCTATCTCCTTTTCTGCGTACACTCCGTACATTGTTATTAAAATTGAATCTGCGTTCCATAGAGTAGTCTTCTGGTCGATG
>Ga0098054_1000630_pt1 | contig 20452 bp, 2 predicted proteins | sample 16_taG_FD_75048 | JGI IMG/M metagenome (GOLD analysis project Ga0098054, IMG submission 75048) | Marine viral communities from the Subarctic Pacific Ocean - 16_ETSP_OMZ_AT15313 metaG | ecosystem: Environmental > Aquatic > Marine > Oceanic | place: Pacific Ocean | collected 2015-01-18
ATCTTGAATGTATTTATACACGAGATTTATGTATTAATTTTACTAAACAGCATCCTATTGAAGCTATTGGGCGGTATGAAAAGATAGATATTCAAGGAATTTATTGGACTGATAACTTCAATCCTCCAAGAAAACTGAATGTAGCTAATGCAGATGCTATGGCTACTCCATGTGAGTTTTTAGATTTAGCTCCAAAGACAGGTTTTAGTATACCCATACTTAATCAAGTAGCTACAGGAGGGAATCTTTTATGTGGTGTATATCAATTAGCATATAGATATAAAAATGCTGAAGGTTTAGTTTCGGATTGGTCTCCTTTATCTAATCTAGTTCCTGTATATGAAAGTAGTGATACTGATCCATATTGTAATATAAGTGGAGGAGAATTTGATATGCTTACTAAGAAAGGAACTCAAAGTAATAAAAGAATACGATGGCAATTAAATAATTTAGATACAGCATTTGAATTTCTTGAGTTATGTGCTATATACCATATAGATGATGTTCCAGGAAATGAACAGATTTACATTTTCTCAGAATTAACAAATGGTTTAACAAATCTAGTAGTAGAGCATACAGGATCAGAAGAGTTTATTCCTCTTACATTTACTGATTTTACAACAGGTATTGGAGCAACATTTGAAAAAGTAAAAACTCTATCTTCAAAAGATAATAAATTATTTTTTGGGAATATTGTTAATACTACATTTAATGTTGATTATGATGCACGGTCTTATAGATTTAATGCGGCTCAACTTGCACAGTTAGATTCATTATCTGATTTACCAGTCGTTATTAATGGAACAACTCCTTATGCACCTGGAGCAGGTGAAACGGCTATTGATTTAGTACCTGAACAACATGATGCTATAAATCCTTTTAACGATGAGAACCCTGCAACGAATGCTAACTGGTTTACTAATGATCAATATACTTTTCAATTAGATGGAGCTACTCTAGGAGGATCAGGTCATAATGTTAGTTATACTTTTATAAGACAACAAAATGAAGAAGATACTATAGACAATTCAGTTGGACACGGACCAACTGCTAATGTATATTATACGGATCATGTTAATTGTACTACTACTCAAGTTAATCCAAATCGAGCATGCTTCTATGCTCCTCAGAATACGATAGGAGGATCGGTATCTCTTGGAGTTCCTGGTGATAACTATAATATGAATAATACATATGACAACTATAAGTCTCCTTATAAATGGAGTTTATATGGAGCATATGCAAGAGGAGAAACTTATAGATTTGGTATAGTATTTTATAATAATAAAGGACAAGCAAGTTTTGTAAATTGGATTGGGGATATTAAAATTCCATTTTCTTATACTACAGGGTTAGGAAATCCTTTTGGATTCTTTCATGTAAGTAATTGGGTTGGATCTCCAGGAAGTCCTACTATGTTAAATACCAATGATTCTCTTGGAAACGCACCCTCGTTCCCACGAGAAGGAACTTTATTTACTAATAATATTGGTATTCAATTTAGTGTGAATTTAGATCCAGCAACATCAGGAATAGATATAGCTGCACTTGGGATTACAGGATTTTCTATTGTTAGATGCGATAGAAAAAATAATGATAAATCTAAATTTGGTCATGGGTTAGCACATACATTAGATCGATTAAGGATGGATGAAGGTGAATGGGCTGGTATGACAAATCCTCAACCTAATTTATGGGGAGGAGGAAATGATGAAGATATAATAATACCATCATGTGGATTATATCCTTCAACGTGTGGAGGACCTATTATTGCTTATATGGATGCTGCTACTGGAAATGCTAGTGGTGTAGGTAATCAGTGTGACCTCATGCCATGGAATACTGGGGGTGGTTTAGATTTAGGATATGATGTGTGTCAGACTAGAAAATCAGAACTGTTATTATATGGACCTCTTGGATGGAAGAATAGTGATCCAACTAATACAGGTAATTTAAATACTGGGTTAGGAATAGATACTGCAATAACATCTGGAGATTATATAAAGATTGAATCTGTAATGGCTCCTCAGTATAATATAGGGATGAATATGGATAATTGGGTACCAGGCGGTTTAGTATGGAGATTGTATTCAAACAGTTGGTATAAATATTATTATGGAGCTACTATGGTAGGTGGAGTATTTGGATCAAATGCATCAGCTTTAAATTATACTTATTTAAATGGTGTACCTTCAGTTGCTACAACACAAGATCCAGCTAATAGTAAACAACTTATTGATTGGGGATCACATGTAGGAGATGGATTATTTATTCCTGAGACTAGTGATACAAGTTTAGAATTCTCATTTATGAATGCTAGTCATCCGGGAGGAGAGTTTTGGACTGGTATGGTATGGAGTCCAGGAGATAATTGGGTTTCTTCTAGGCCACAATCTATTGGAAGCGAATGTTTTTTACTTACTCTTAACCAAGCAAATCAATGGCAAGGAGCTAATTATTTAATGGGAGCTTCATTAGATGCATTTGCTACTACAACTACAGTTCCTAATTATAGAGCTATTTTTAGCTATGAAAAGTATGTAGTTCCTTATGGTGGAAATACATATGCTAATAGATCAAACTCAACATATATTAGCACAGGTCATTTTTATCCTATTTTACCTTTAACATTATTAACAGTTCCTTTAGTATCACAATGTTGGGGTGGAGATACACAATGTCAATTATATGATTTTACACAATATGAAAAGAATTGGGGACAAAGTGGATTTGAAAATTGGGATTCATTAGATGCGCAAGGATGGAGTATGCCGTCTAATAGTGGAGATGCTCAATGGGGAGTACAATGGAATTGTATATTCCCTACTGAAGCGCATATGACTAATGTATTATGGAGATCAGGTTATCATTTCAATAATAAAGGAGGATCTGGAAATGCAGTTCCAAATAATGGTACTAATCTTCATGATGATATGCAATTAATGGCAGCCTATTATTCTACTAATGATGTTCGTTCATATTTTCCAAAACCATTAAATGTATCATTTGGTGAAGAGTTTGATACTCGAGTATATTATTCTGAAACAAAGATCAATGGAGAAGCAAATGATTCATGGGCTGTATTTTTACAAAATAATTATAAAGATGTAGAGGGAGTATATGGACCTCTAAATAAGCTTATTAGATTACATGATACAATGTACTATTTCCAGGATACTGGATTTGGAGCTTTATCAGTTAATCCAACTGCAATGGTACAAGCTGCTGATGGGACTTCGTTACAATTAGGAACTGTAAGTACAGGGGCTGGAGCATTCATACAAAGTTATAAATATATCTCAACTTTATATGGAGCAAAACAACAATGGGCAGTGACCCATTCAGATAATGCATTATATTTCTTTGATATAAATCAACGAAAAATGTTTACTTATAGTGGAGAAGGAACAATGCCAGTATCTGATATAGTAGGATTACATTCTTACTTTCAAGATAATTTAGTTGGAAGTATTTTAGTAAAAGATAATCCTATTCTTAAAGAAGGAATCTCTTGTGTGTATGATGCTGAAAACAATGAAGTTCTATTTACTTTCCATGATCAAGGATATAGTTCAGCTTATGAGATGCCTATAGTAAATATACAAGAAGGAGGAGCTATGCCTAATAGAATACTTGCATTAACAGTACGTCCTGATAGTAATACATGTGATGATTGTTTTACTCAAGATTGTGATGACTATTTTCCTGCTCCAGTTACTGTATCTGGATGGGTTATATTAACGAATATTTTACTTAATGCTGATGGTCCTTTTACTGGATTTATTTTAGGTAAATTTGGATGTCCTGCTTTACCTATCCCAGTTCCTAATCCTCTAGGACATCAAATTGGAGATATACTTCTATGGATCCCAGAAGCTTGGAATTCATATCCTCCTGGAATACAGCCTCCTGCTCGATATAGCGATATTGATATAAGTACTCTTCAAACGTTAACATCAGAATGTGGTATAGGAACTAATAGTTTTACTGTAGGATATAATGAATTAGTTAAAGGATATACATCATTTTATGATTTTCATCCAAGTATTTATATAAACAGTGGTAGATTTCTTATTACTCCTAATACACAAAATCCATGTATGTCTCCAGTGAGGTTTGGAGAAGATCAATTATATATGCATGGTGTTGGGACTTATGGAAAATTTTATGATATGATATACCAAAGCAGTGTAACATTAACATCAAACCTGGAATCATCTGTCACAAAAGTTTTTGATAATGTTTCATTTCATATGGAAAGTTTATGGTTAGTAGGAAGACAAGATGAAGAACAAATAAATATCTATGATAGAACCGTGACAGGACTAAACAGTGGGTTACCAAGTGTTCAGAATATAGATATAAAAAATAATACATTTGATAAAATACGATTTTATACTGATTATCAAATGAGTGATTATATAACATTAGTACCTGGTACGGGTGCCGGTACTAATATTAGAAAAGTAGAACGAGAATGGCAAACAATGGTAGCAAGGAATATAATGGATGAGAATTTAGTAGATGCAGATATTTTTAATGTGTTTAATTATAATCCTACTAAACCCTTTAAAGATAGAATGAGAGATAAGTATTTATTTATCGATCTAATTTATAACAATTTTGATACTGAAACCGGAGAACCAAGGAATATTAAGTTTATTTTACACTACTTTAAAACTTTTTTTAGACCTTCTTACCGATAAAGTTGAATATTACAAAAATTAATCGTAGTTTTGTAAGTTTTATAACATAATGCTAATGGCAAAGAAAAAGAAACCAAATATAAGTAAAGATTATTGGATGAAGTTTGGAGGTAGTCTTCGTAAAAAGAAAGTACCTAAAATGAATATGGGCGGTATTACAGGAAATATTAGCCTTCAAAATAACTTCGACAACTCACTTGGGTCTATCTTCGTTGATCCTGGAGGACCAGCTGCAGAATGGAATGGGTGGACTACACCTCTATATCCTGGACAACAAAGACAACATGTAACTAAGGGAACAGTAATTAGTCCTACTAATCCACAGTATATTCCAGGAGAACAGCGAGGGGGTAGTAGTAGTTCAGGATCTACAGATTATGTTTATCGCACGAATACAAAGAAACCTTATAAGTTTCATGAGTATGGAGGTACTCCTCAAGATGATCCTACATTTAAAATGTGGTTCGCGAAGAATGCTAGACGACCAGATGTTATGAAGGTTTCTGGTAATACAGAGTCATTAAAACAATTATTTTTAACTGATATAAATCAAGATCAACTTCCATTATTTAGTAATGAGATGGATGATTATGGTGGGTCTGATAAATCTGTAAGACCATTTGATCTTAGTAGTAAAATTATAGGAGGATTAGAAAATATTAATACTCCTCCGCCTAGCAAAAGAAGTATAAGAAATAGTAGAAAAGCTGCAGGATTGAAAGAAGGTGAAACTATGAAACAATTTTGGGATCAGTATTTTCAGAAAGGATTAGAAGAACAAGAACAAATAAGACAGCCAAAGGGATATGGAGGAAGAAATTTACCTAAAGCTGGATCTGGTATTAGAATTGATGCTACTAGAGATTACTCTGGTATAGCAGAAAGAAACCCAAATTGGAAACAGGGTATGGGAACTGTAGGAGATACAAACATCTTACAAAAAGCGGGACCTTGGGGGATCTTAGCTGATATGGTATTTGATGCATTTGGATTTTCTGGGGATATGGAACAACATAAGGATAATGTACGAGATGCTCATGAATCTACAGGTACTTTAAATTTACTTAATAGAGATGGTGCTAATAAGGATAGTTTAGATATGTCAACACGAACTGATGCTCTAAATGCATTGGCTGGTTATTTAGGAACTCCTGCTCCAGATTTTATGAGTGAGCTAGCACCAGAATTAATACAAGGAGTAGGAGCTATGGCTACAAGCGGTGCTGGTAATAGTTTTAATATCGGTGGAGGAGGAGGTGGAGAAGTAGGAGATGTCATTGATTATGATGCTATATCAGGAGGTACACATGCGAGATATGGAGGACATATGGCTGCAGAGTCAGGAATGGATCTTAGAAATTTACACCGTTTGGAAAATGGAGGGACTTTAGACCTAGGGCCAGGAGCCGGAACAGGTATACAGAAACTGGATAATCCATATTCTAACGAATCGTTAATGGAGAGTAGTGGAATAGATCAACTAAGTGCAGGAGGACCATCTACACAGAATTATGAAGCAGAAGGAGGAGAAGCAATTATGCATGCAGAAGGAGGTCAACCAGCTACCACAGGAAATCTAGAAGAAGTATCTGCAAATGTATCTATGCTAGAAGGATCTAGTCATGAGAAAGGGGGTGAAGAAGTAACCGGAGAAGGGGAACAATATGTATTTTCTAAAAAATTAAAATCAGATACATGGAAAAAATCATTTGCAGATGCAGCAGAAACAATAGCTAAGAATATAGAGAAGTTTGAAAAGGTTAGTACTGAAGAGGATTCAGATGAGATTACTAAATCTACAGCAAATGCTATGATTCAATCTTGGCAACAAAAATTAATGGAGTTGCAACAAGAACAAGAAACAAAAAGACAAGAAAAGTTTATGGATATGATGAACAATGGAGCACCTGCAGAAGAATTACAAAAAGCTTTTCCAGATCTATATGAGCAATTTATGGCGGAGCAACAATTACAAGAACAAGCTCAGATGCAACAAGGACAAGGGGGAATGGAACAAGAAGCACAAATGGCTGCTAACCCAATGGGAGATATAGATATGTCAGCTCTATCAGGAGATGCTCAACAAATGGTTGGTGCTAAATATGGATTACCTCAATATAATCATGGAGGTTCTCATGACGAGTTTACACCTTATAATTTTAATCAGTATTTTAATGATAATTTTAGTTGGAATATAGGAGATGAATCAGATGTAGACTTTGGACTGAAACGTAATAGGTATACTCCTAAGAAGAGTGAGTTATTAGATTACTTAACAATTAATTTCCCAGAAGAAGGATATAATTTTGGTTTAGGGGAGACTGAGGGAGGAGATATATATACTAATCCTAAAGATGCTTATAATGCATTACTTGCAGATTTTAGTACGGAAAGAGGTACACATTTAGAAGACAAAATTGGATTACAAACTAAACCAAAAAAGGATGATTACCGATCAGAAATTACAGTTCCAGATCCACGAGATGAAACAAAAACAGTAACTAGTATGGATTGGACAGATGAGAATTCACAAACTCAATTTAATCAAGATGAAGCAGCATGGTCATTATATAATAGCGGTTTACCTAGTAACTGGGCAGAGAACTTTGGAGCAGATGCTGGTCTTAGCCAAAGAAAATATTTTAAAACTTTATATACAAGTTTAATAGCTAAAGGAACAGATCCAGAGATAGCACAAAGTCTTGTTAATAAAGAAAAATTACAAAAAGAGGATATAGATGCAGCATTTTTAGAAATGGAAAATGAAGAAAAGGAATTAACTGATGCAGAGAAAGCGCAGTTAGAAATAGAGAAGATCGCTAAAGCAAAAAAGAATAAAGAATTACTTGGGAATATAGGAACAACTCTTACAGATCTAGCCCCAACATTCTATAACTTAGCGATGGGTAATAAAGCAGCTGCGAAAACTCCATATGTAGGTAATAAATATGAAGATGATATACTAGATAATCTAGAAAAAATAGGAAATACTGATATTGAGATGCAATTAGATCAGAATGAAGAAACACTTAATATGGCAAAGTATTTAGCACGACAACACTCTGATGGTTCGAGTGGAGGATATATGACTATCTTAAATCAGTTTATGAATGCAAAAACAGAGGCTGATAGAAAAGCATTCTTTGATAAATATAAGTTTGATCAAGCAGCTCTTACTACTGCGAATGAATCTTTATATAACCTTGGAGAAAAAGACAGAATTGAAAATACAGCTAGAATAGATTCAGACTTCCAACATGACGCAGCTAGAGAAGCATTCACTGCTAAAGGATGGGAAGGTATATCTGGCTATGCTCAATTACAACAAAAGATGAAGAATAGTGCAAATAGAGATGTAGAACTAAGAAGCTTACTTGATGATATATATCCTGATGCTTCTTTATATATGAATTCAGAGGGCGATGTTGATATTCAAAAAATCTTAGGAGAGAATCCTGAGTTAATAGAATACTTCCAAAAATACTTTAAAACCAATTAAAAATGGCCGTAAATAAATACATGAAGCCGGCTGAACAGCCTTTGTTAGATACTTATGTACCTCTTCCGTTTAAGGAATTGTCTTTAGCATACGCTACAAAACAAAAGGAACATAATGACGCAGAAGAATTAGCAGGTAGTTTAGATGATAAGATTTTAAAAGTAAGAGCATCTACTCCTTTACATACTAGAGAGTTACTGAGAATTAGAACTGAGTTAGATACTGAATTAAACGATCTGATTACTAAGCATAATGGACGATATGCTGATATGGTTCCTTCACTTAATAAAATAAAGAAGAGAATTGATCAAGATTTTACTGATGGAAATTTATTTGCTATTAAAGAAACTACAAAACGTAAAGGAAAGTTAGATAAAGAAATAGAGAAACAAGAAAGTAAAGGAACTTATAGTGATGAGTATAGCCCTTGGTTAGGAGGAGAAGCTGAGTTTTCTCATTTTTATAATCAAGGTCTAGTTTCTGATGGTTCAGGAGGATATACATGGGATACAGATGCTAGTGCAGGATTTGAAACTAGGCCTGATGGAAGTCAAGTTCTAAAAACATATGAATATACTGGTTTACACAAAGGCTCAGAACAACTTAAGATTGCTAATGAGAATACATTTGATAAGATAAAACCAGATCTAAACTCATGGATGGAAAAAACTGAGAAGGGAGAAATGACAAAAAATGAACTTAAACAAATCTCTTTATCTAAAATTTATAGAGCAGCTCATAATGACCATCCATATTATCCAGATGATTTCCAACAAGAATTAGATCTTATTGTACATAACTGGATGAAACCAGAAGCTGTATTATCATCAGCTATGAATGCTATTGATAATATATTTGGAGTAAATCCTACAGATGCTGATGTTAAAGAAGCTAAACAGGATGCTATAGACGGGTTAAATGCAGATCAAATAGGAGAAGACGGTTATAACGGAACAGCTTATAATTGGGCTAAAACAGCTTATGTAGGATCTATGGGTGAGAAGTACTTAATGACTGATCAAGCATATTCACATACATTTGATGATAATTATGGTAATAAGAATAAGAATGCAGTACCAAGAACTGATTGGGTACCAATAGTTGAAAGTACAACTCCATTTGTACAGGCTGGAAAACCTAGAGATATACATGGAGATTATATAAATGAGTCTTCTAATCCAATAGCAGAGTATCTAAAAATTGTAGATACTAATAAAAAGACTCTTATGCAGATTAATCAGGAGTATCAAGACATAGTAAACAGCGGTGCTAATTTAGATGATGATTATATAGATGAATGGCAAGAGAAAATTAATACAGCAGAGTATCAATATGATGCTTCAGCTTTTGCTGCAGTTAATTTAATTCAAGACGCAGCTACCAATCTAGGTCTACGAAAAAGAGGAAATTATCTAATATACCATCAAAACGGAACAAGAAAACAAGTCCTAATAGGAAGTACTGATTACAATCTAAATGGATGGGCAGCTGTTCAATTTGATGATAATGGAGTACCGTATGATGTAGAAGATTCAGATTATAGAAACCTTAGACGACCAGGAAGTGCTTATAATTATCTTGATGTAAGTCACGGATTACTAGCAGGAGTTTATCATATAGAAGCTAATTCTGGTAATTCACCTTTATTTGATGAAGCGGATAGAATACAAGCCTCTATGGGTACAGACGGATACTTTGGAGGAAGATCAATCAAATTACCTATGTTCTCTACAACAAGTAGTAAACAAATGGATGAAAGTATACTTACTAATCTAGTTACGACATTGTCTAAAGAAGATCAATATTTTAGAACTAGCTCAGGAACAGAAGTTACTCTTAAAGATCTTATAACTGGAGTTGATATTGGAGGAGACACAAAGAAGATTGATCAAGATATTATAGATGACTTTGATAAATATGTAAAAACTACGCAATGGACAGCAGTTCCTGATCCGGCTACAGGTAGTTACCTTGGAGTAATAACTATACCGTTAAAAAATCCTTCTGGAACGAATGCTACAATGAATCTTTATTACCCTGCTCCAAAAGAAGTAATGGAAACTTGGAGAAGACAGGGAGAATATGAAGAAGTTCTTGATGAAGATTTAGGAACTACTCATAAGATAACAAGACCTAGAACAGCTGTAGAAAAAGCTAAATGGGATGATATATTCCATGCACAGTTAGATATTCAAAGAGCGATCTCTGTACCAGGAAATGTACAAATGAGTTCATATGAAGATGGTGAAGGTAATCCATTAGGATTCTTTTATTTTTCAGAGCTGCCTAATGGCCAACCTATTCTAAATGAACAGTATATGTTCCAACCACAAGCAGGATTAATTGCAGGTATAAACCCGCAAGATGGAAGTACTATATATACTACTGGAAATGAATTATATAATGTAGATACTGATGTAGATAAATTAGGATATTTAATTTCTTTAAATGATCCTAATATGGAAGCTAGTAGAGCCTTTTGGATGAATCAGGCCCAAGCGCCTGAAACACCTATAGCTGTTGAAGGAAGCACTCTTCAAGAGCCTGCAACCGGTGTTGGTTCAGATGTCTCAGGTAAACCATTTGTTACACAGTTAAGGAAAGGACAATACATGTTCCCTGATGATAGATTAGAAGGTACAGATGATATACTTAATTATGGAGGGATTACAAAGGATGTCGTAGGATTACAAAAACAAACTGCAGTAATATTTGCTGAAGCAGGTAATAAATATAATGTAGATATGATAGACTTTATGGAGAAAGAGTTAGATAAGATAGAAGCTGATGGAGAAACACATGTTGAATTAGCAGATGGGTCAAAAATAACATTAGCACATGCTATTAATCAAGGATATGTAACTTTACAACCTGTCTCTGGAGGAACGTCTAGATACATGGACCAAGGGTTTAGAGTACCTTTAGCTAGTGGAGCTCGAACTTATGAAAAACAACTTAAAATGTATAATGAGTGGGTAGACGGTGGAAAAAATGGGCCGCCTGTTGCTAATCCTGCAGAAGGAGGATTCCATGTGATGGGACAAGCTGCAGATCTAGACCAGAACGAAGCTATGTATGATTGGGTCTTTACTACGACGGGAGATGTAGTAGGAATAGGAGGACTAAATGCAGGAGTTAATACTGTATACCAAGGTCTAGACGCAACTCAGAAAACTGTAACTGGAATATTAGCAAGTGAGCTGCAAAAAGATGATGGAACTAAGATCTTCCCAAATTTCAAAAACGCTAGTTTAAAAACATTATTTACTTCACTAGATAAAGCACATTCCAGTTCACCGCGACCACTTCTAGGACCAGGATTAAAACAGTTTGATCAAGAATGGTGGCATTGGTCACAAGGAGAAATTACAGGAACACCAGCGGCTACGTATACGTATCCGTCATGGGCAAATTAAGAAAAACTAAAATTAGTTTAAAATGAGTAATGGAAAAGATAAACCAAATAAAAGGGGTAAGATAACTATTCCTACGGCTAATGTACAATCTTCATTAGATCCGATCACAAATTTACCAGTAATCCAGGAACATATTGTTCCGCCAGATGTTACTGATTCATATGACTTATATAGAAGTGTTAATCCAGGAACCCATCCTGGCCAACTGAATACTCCAGATGTTAGTGAGCTTAACTTCTATGGTATGGATGATGTTACTTGGGATGTAGATCGACCAGATAAGATAGATTATCGAAGAGCCATGAATCAGAGTGGTTGGGAACAGTTTGGAGCATTCTTAAATCAGTCTATAATAGGAGAAGTAATAGGAGGAACTGTAGAAGGGATTGGCGCACTTATGGATTATCCAATTAATTGGATAATAGAAGCATATACTGGTAAAAAGCAGTACCAAGATTATGAAAACGGTCTTACTAGAATAGGATCTGGCGTTCGAGAATGGACGATGGATGCTACTCCAATTTATCAAAAATCTACAGCAAAATGGAATCCATCTGACTCTGGATGGTGGGCTCAAAATGGTGTATCTGTAGCTTCTACACTTTCTTTATTAATTCCAGCTGCTGGAGCTGTAAGAGCAGTTGGTATGGTAGGAAAGATGGGGAGAATGGTAGCTGGAGCAGGTAAGCTCTCTAAAAGCGCTAGGGTTGCAAAGACATTTGCAAAAGCTGAAAATCTAATGACTTTAAGTAAAACTGGTAAATGGCTTGCTAAGTCAACAGTTATGGGAGTAAGTATGCGTCATATGGAAAACTTCCGAGAAGCTTCGGAAACTTATAAGGTTTCACTAGATAAAAATTATGAGTTTTTAAGGAAAGGAGATAATTTAGAAAATTTCTTAAACTCTGGTGAAGGAGAAAAATTTAAAGCTGAAAATGGCTTTAAAGATAATTCAGAGGTCAGCGCACAAATAGTAGCAAACTATTTAGCTAGTAATGCAGCATCACACTCTTATAATATGAATTGGGCTAATGTAGGATTTGATATATTACAATCTGCATTATTTTTAAAAGGAGCAAGAATAGGAAGAACACGTACTGGTGCATTTTCTAGACCGTCTAAAGCAGTTACAAAAGCTCAGAATAACACACTGAAAAATCCTAAAATCCCAAGAACTAAAGTTGGTAAATTTGTTAAGTGGGCTAAACCTGTAGTACCATGGGCTGCCTGGTCTTATTCAGAAGGTATGGAAGAGCAATGGAACTTTATTTCTATGCAAGAAGGAATTAGAAAAGGAGATATTATGGCTGGAAACACTGGATGGATGAATGAAGGTTTTATGCCACACGAGATGGGCTTTGGCGCTAGGATAAAACGATATTTTGCGGATGATGAATTATGGACTTCAACATTATTTGGTTCAATAGGAGGGGGTGTCTTTACCACTGTTTCTAATCTAAAGAATAGGAAAGCTCAAGCTGCGCTAAACGAGCAACGAATTATAGAGATAGGACAACGATCAGAGTTTATTCAGAAAGCTTTAGATAAGAAAAATGCTGCTTTAGAAAGAGGAGACGTAAATGCAGCAGAAGAACAAGATATGTTATTAGGAATGAATCTTGCAATTAGCGCTGCGAATGCGGGAAATGTAGATATGTTAATTGAGATGCTTAATGATCCAGCTTTTGAGGAGACTTTAGAAAAAGCCGGAGTCCCAAAAGCTGAGGTAGAAGCTAACAAAAACTCGTTAATTAAGATAATAGAAAATACAGAAAAGGTATACCAGAAGTATACTAATAGACTTACAGATAAAAAGTGGGGTCCTGGAACCGCGCAAGCATTAACACAGTTAGAAACGTTAGTTAATATTTATGATGAACTTGTTAATAATGTAACTACTCAACTTGCTGATAATGAGCAAAATGATGTATACAGTAAAGAACAATTTAGTATTGGCCCAAATACTAAAGCGCGATATGATGCTATGACTTCTCGAAAGATGTTAGAAGAGCAATTAGAATCTTATGAAGCTATGAGAACTAGAGCTGCAGCGCAGAGCCAAGATAAAAGTCTTACAAAACAGGAAAGAAAAAACGCTGAAGAAATAACAAAAGCTATAGATAATATACTTGAACCTTATAAGGCTAAGTTAGCAGAAGCTCAGAAAGACGAAATAAAATTAAAAGCTGAATCTCAAGAAACTTATGATTCAAAAGCACTTGCTGCAGAAAATAAGTTTTTAGATACTATTAATTCTGGAGGAGAACAAAGTTTAAAAGCAAAGAAAGAAGAATATAAATATCATAGAGATACTGCATGGCAAGCTATGCAAGATATATTAAATGGAGAATCTATTAAAACAAAAAATAAAGAAGGTAAGATTTCTGATACAAGTTTTAAAGGAAAAGAGGATCAAAATACTAAGCTTAGAGACGATGCTACAGTTAATAATGAAGAAGCTATTAAAGTATCTGTTGAGAATAGAGCAATATTAGAAGATTTTAGAACTCTAATAACTGAGAATCCTGATATTACTGAAGATCAAGTGAGAGATTTCTTTGCGCAGTATCCTGATAATGCATACATTCAAGAACAAGGTAGAGAAATATTAAATAATTTTATAAGAAGTTCTGTAAATAATTCAATGCATACTATGTATGAAGAATTATATGCACAAGCAAATCAAACATCTAAAGAAGTAAGTGAACATATAGATGAAAAAATTGAAGCTTTAAAGAAAGAAATATTTGATCCTAAAATTAGTCGGAAAGAACAAGCTCGTAGAGTTCAAATGGAACAAGATTATAAAGAAGCTGGAGCGAGGGGAGCTAAAATCTTATACGGCGTATCTGAGAGTCAAGACTATTTAATAAAAAACCTATTTGATAATTATACTACAGTAGTTCCAGTAGTATGGGGAGAAAAAGTAGGAGCTATCTATAGAGATACAAAAACAAATGAACTTATATTTAGAGAAGGCGCAACAAATAAAGAGTACATTATTCAAGAAGAGATCTCAAATAAAGAATTTTTAGATAGTAACGGTAAATTAATGGAGGGTCCTTCTCTAGGGTATCTCGATATGCTCTTATTAAGAGATTCAAATTATAATATTAATATAGTAGAAGATGGAAGAACATTTAATATAGAAGGAGAATACTTTAATAATTTAGCAAGTGATCCTACTACAGCTATTGAATACGACACAGATGCAAACGTTGTTTCAGTAACATTAACAAAATGGGATGGAACAAAAGTAACTTTTACTAGCCCAGGAATTACATATGAACTAGCAGATCTTATAGAAACTTTAGAAGCCGTTAAAAGAACTAGATTTAATGAGTTAGTTAAAGATGATTTTTTAATTATTGAACATGAAGGAAAAGAATATATTATAAGTTATGAAGAACAGGGTTTAACAGCTAAAGATATAAATGGAAAGCCTTTAAAAGATAATTTAAATGAAATCATATTAAGAAAAGCTAATATTCAACTTAGCAATGCTATACAAAATGAAATTAATAACCTTAAAACAGAATACAATGAAACAATCACAGCTACTAATGCTGTTGCCAGCCCAGTTACAGAAACAAATCTTATGTCTCCCGAAATGGGAGAGAGTGAAAACGCTCAAGAAGCTGAGAAGCGGGAAGAATCCAAAATCATTGCGACCAATACAACGGTTAACCCAAAACCCAGCGTAAAACAATCTAAGACTGAGCAGCAAGAGCAAGAACGATTATTAACTATCCAAGAAAATAAAGTTGAGATAGGTCAAAGCACTTCCGATGAGAAGACTGCACCAATAGAAGCTTCAGATACTAGGCTTGAAGAGCTTAGAAATGAAGTAAAAGCTTTACGAGCACAATTAGAAACTGAAGAAGGTAGAACTCATGGTGGTTTTATACGGTCAAAAATTGCAAAGTTAGAAGCAGAGATAAAACAACTGGAAGCTGTTGACGAACAACTTCAAGTTATTGAGGCTACTACAAATACACAAACTGGCCAAACAACTGAAGAACAAGAAAGTACTATAGTTACTGATAATACTCCTACTACAGCTGGAACAGTAGTGCTTAATAAAACTTATCCGCGTGCATGGTCTCAACAATTTATGGGAGTTCCTGAATCTGATAAGTCAATAGCTCCTAAAGGATTTTTAACTCTGAGAGACGCAAATGGTAATTTAATTCCTGTTTATTCTAGTACTAGCGGTGCTGCATATGTAATTAAGAATGCTAAAGATATGTCGAATGAAGAGCGTAGATTATTAAGCGAAGGCTCTGAAAGAATTAAGACATTACATTATTTTGAACCTCAAGTAGATTCAAATAATAATACAATACTAGAAGGAAGTCGAGTTATTGAATCAGAAAGTCTTAAACAATATCAAAGAGAAGGTGAATTTCAGGTTATTGTATTTAAAGCAGACGCAATAAAAGAGTCTGATATAATCAGGATGGATTTAACTAATAGTGCTGAAGTTGGAATTGGGACAAATATAATCCTTAGAGTAGAGCCTAGTAATCCTTATTACAAACCTCCTACTGCAGAACGAGAAGCAAGTATTGTAATTACTGTAAGGCTAGCTTCTAATCCATCTATTATTTTAGCAAAATTAACTAAGGGTGATAGGTTTAGAGTGCAGAATGCAAAGCTAAGAGCTAAGATTGAAAAGATGTATAAAGGAGAACGAACTGTTGATATTCAAGCCAAGATAGCAGGAAAGACAAATGGTTTTGTTATTAACCAAAAAACTAATGGGGGTGAATCTTTACAACAACCAATCTCTATATTAGGACCAGATATAACTCTTGGAATACACCAAGGAGAATCAGGTATTGTATATAATAATACTGATATACCTAGCTATAAGTCTGTATATTCTGAAAATGGATATATATATGCAGCTATTAAATCTGCGAGTGGTAGAATGGTACCTGTAAGAATAGCAACTTCTACATTAAGCGAGGCTGCAGTTCAAGTTATTTTAGATACACTTACTAATGATACTATAACCGCTAAAGATAAACAAGCTATTGTAAATCAAATAGTTCATATTCCATTAGGATCCAGAAAAGATGATAACTTTAAATTGGGAGGTAAGATGAAAAGAATTCTTGCAATGGATAACTTTGTTTTAAAAATCCCATTTGGTGAGGGAAGAGTGATTGGGATCCAGTATAATATGGAAGGAAGTGAACAATATAAACGTAATAATTTAAAGAATGCTTTAGAAGGTAAAGAATTCTTTTTTAAATTATATGATGAACAAGGTAATTTAACATCAGGTGAAGGCGCAGTAATCGGAACAGCTGGATCCTCAGTTCAAAGAAATTCATTATTAAGTAGTAAACTTTTAGAGCTACAACCAGGAGAGATTAAAGCAGCTATATTAGAACACTTAAGCTCTAAGGTTTATCATGTTGAAAAAAATAAGATTAATACTAAAGATGAATACTTTAGTCCTTTACGTCAAGAACCTTTTAAGAATTATTTAGATTATTTAGGTGAATCAGGAATCTTAACAACAGATATTCCAGGAGTAAATGAACAACAATTTCATCATGCTGCTATTTATGTTGAGGTAAGCGATGAAATTATAGAAGCATCTCAATCTGATGTACCATCTTTTATGACAGGTGCTGTAGAAGTAATGGGAACTCCAGAGATTATAATTGAGCAAGAACAACAAACATTAGAAGATTTATTAGCGGGACAAGTTCCAGATGAATTAAAAGATAAAAAAACTGAGACGCCAGGTAAGGGTAAGATTGATGAGATAAATCCAGATAATATAGATGATGAGTTTAAGTTAAGAAAATATGAAGATTTTGAAGGTAATTATGATATTATCACAGAAGGAGAAAAAGCTTGGTTCTTATCCAGATTTGGGGAAGAAGGTTTAGAATTAATAAATAGAGTTAAGTATTTAATGCTTAAGGATGGACGTCAGGCTTATGGTTATTACCATAAAGGAATGGCTATTGTAGCAGGCGAAGCAAAAGAAGGGACAATTTATTGGGAAGGTTTCCGTCGTATTTATGATATGCATTTAACCGATGAGGAGAAGACTACTATTGAGATGGAAGTTATAGAAAAATGGAATGTATCTGGTGAAGAGGTTGAAACAAAATTAGCATCAGAGTTTATGAAATATAAACTGAATCAAAATGAAAAAGGTTTAGGCGCTAAAGTAAAAAGATTCTTCCGTGAATTGTGGTATTACATGAAGAATATGATGGGAATGAAAAATGAAATCCAACGTCTATTTAGAGATTTAGATACGAGAGATTTTACTAAGTATACAGCTGAAGAAGCAGCCACTTTATCAGAAGTTACTGTTCCTAAACTAAGAGCAAAGAAAGGATTTTCTACGGATCAAGTTGACGAAATTGTTGGTGGTATAAACTTTAATCTTATAGGTACATTACAAGAAAATTATGGAGAGAACTGGATTGATGAGTTAAGTAATGGGGCTGTTCTAAAAAGTGCTTATGAATCAGTTAGACAAACTATTGCAGCAAAAGCTATAAAGATTAATAACGTAACTGAGAAGAGTGAAGATCTTACTATATTAGGAAAAACATATGCTACAGTATCTGACCCTTCCATATGGTATGATAAACCTGATAAGTATGGAAATATAATAAGTCCAGGATTTATTACTCTTGCTACAAAAGAATTAGAAAATATCGGAGTTAAATATAAAGTAAATCAAAAAGGAGGAATTGATTTTAATAAAGCTCCAGGAATAGAAACAGTTACTGAAGAAATTTCAGAAGAGATAACTGATTATGAAGAGGTACAAACTGAAACGAAACAACATATTTTTAATATTAATTTTTATCATACTCCTGTAAAAGACACATTATCTAGAGACATTAAAATTGGTTTAAGCTTTATAAAAAGTAAAGAAAAAGGAAAAGTATTTGGTAATTATAGATATGTACCATTCGATGAGGTATATGCATACTTATCAATAGCTCTTGCAAATACACCAACTGGAGATGTTATTACTAGATTATCTCAATTAGCTGAGAAAGGAGCACATCCATTAGTAAATGAAGTGGTAGAAGTGTATGGACAAGCTACAAAGCAATGGCAAAATAAATTTGCTGCTCATTTCAATAAACAAAATATTAGATTTAAAACTTTAATCATAGAAGATGGCGCTGTTAAAGTAGTATTTACTAATAGAAATGGCCTAGAAAGACAAATCATCAGTAAATGGATTGATAATAGAGGAAGTACTGATATTTATATACCGACAACTGGGAAACCAGATTTAATAAACGATCAAGCAGTTAAGAAACTTGATGAGCTATATAAAGAAACACAAAGACTTTCTAAACTTGGTAACAAGAAAGACTATTTAATTAGTATGTTTAAGACATTAGAATATGCTGGAATCTCATTAGGCAATGAAGTCTATAGAGCTATGTTGAATGATGACACTACGCAAATAGCAGATCTTCATTCATATATGGTAGGAAATAGGTCCTTTGAGCATATATTAAAAGGTTTAAAGAGAGCAATTCCAACAAGTCCTTATCTTGCGGGAAGCGCAGAAACTTCTACACTAAGAAGACTAGCTTCTTTAGCAGCTGCATTTAGAATAGATAATTATGGTGCATCCTTTTTGAGCGGCGCGAAGAAACCAATCTACGCTATTAATTTAAACACGTATGATTCTAAACTAACACTTAAATTACGATCAGATGAGACTTATGAACAGGTTATACTAGATAGATTTAGAGATACTTTTTATAGTCCTGGTAAAAATATGAGACATCTAATCTTAGATATGTTATTAACTAATCCAGAAGTTCGTGCTAATTTCCAATTAAGTACTTTTGATGTAATTAAAGAGAAAGGAAATGCTGGACGAGCGACTGCATTCGATGGGATGAGCCAGTTATTATCTGCTCAAACTAGATTTGCTATGTTCTTTAATAGCGGATTAGAATTTGGTGAGTTTAATACTGGTACTAAAGCAGATAAATCACAGTCTAAATATATTACTTTACCAAAAATATCTCCAGATGGTAGATTTAATAGCACCTTATGGAAATCAGGAAATGATAGATCTTATAATGGATGGATTAAAACTGCAGTAGAGTTATTAAAACCTGCGGTCTATGGGGAATTAGCCAGAATAGCTAAAACAAATAAACAGTTATTTGGGAATAATCCAATAAGTATAGATGAGCAAGTTAAAAATATTCATTATAGAAACGTTAAAGGAGATAATGAAGGGAATGGATTAAGTTTTATAGCATTTCCAGAATTAAATGATCCAAGATATAATTTCTTTACGCCTCATGGTAAACTAAATAATATATTTGAAAATCTTAGTTCTATGGCTGCTGTAGAAAAACAGAGAATAGATATTGGAGATGCGCTAACAAGATATGTAAAAGATAATATAGCTTCTACAATGGAAGCATTAGAATTGGCTGGAACTATAACTAAACGTAATAATAAATATGAAAATATAAACTTACCTGGAATGGCATTATCGGGTAAGACTGTTCAAGGAGACATATCTCCAGCATTAGTAGAGTTTGCAGTGAATGATTTAGTATATAGACCATATATTAATACAACATTTGGACCTGACTTAGCTTATTACCAGACAGATGAGAATGGAAATCCTATTGTTGATGCAGGGAAAAGAGCATACCAATCAGTTACCCCGGGAATTGATGCTGTATGGAATGAAGAAAAGCAATATGGTCTTCCGAATAAATTTTCACATGCTATCTTACAAGACATATTTAAAGATAAAGAAGAACATATACAAAAGATATTAGAAACAGCGGGAGTTG